>Ga0247609_10000080_pt1 | contig 132364 bp, 122 predicted proteins | sample 172DNAGHGlowgp2_FD_193487 | JGI IMG/M metagenome (GOLD analysis project Ga0247609, IMG submission 193487) | Sheep rumen microbial communities from Palmerston North, Manawatu-Wanganui, New Zealand - 1728 DNA GHGlow gp2 | ecosystem: Host-associated > Mammals > Digestive system > Stomach > Rumen...
GGGTCGCGGGTTCGAGTCCCGTTTCTCGCTCAGATGAATTCGCCTGGATGGTGGAATTGGTAGACACGCAGGACTTAAAATCCTGTGGACATTGCGTCCGTGCGGGTTCAATTCCCGCTCTAGGTACTAAGAAAAGTTAAAAAAGGACATAAGTCCTTTTTTTTTTGCATATACCTTTTATAAAATGGAAATTTCGGAATGTATATTTTCTATAATAAAAAACTCATTGTCAATCACTTTCTTTGTGTTGGCAATGATGTTGTTCATTGAATATATCAATGTGAAAACGCACGGCGCATTCTGTAAAAACATTCAGAAAAAGGGCTGGCGGCAAATTGTGATAGGCGTGTTATTTGGTGTATTGCCGGGCTGTCTTGGCACTTACACGGTGGTGACGCTGTTCTCGCATAATTTGGTTTCGTTGGGGGCGTTGTTCGCAACGTTTGTGGCGACAATGGGCGACGAGGCGTTTTTGTTGTTCTCGTTGGATGCAAAAACAGCTCTGCAAATCACGGGAATCCTTGTCGTGGTTGCTGTGGTTGGCGGGTTTTTGATTGATGCGCTGTATAAATCAAAAAATTTGGAACTTGAAGTCGCTCATTTCGAAATACATAAAGAAGAAACCTCGCACGACGAGGAAAAAACGTCGGTTTGGGAAAATTTAAAACACGCTTCGCCACATCGGGCAATTTTGCTGTTTGGCGTGTTGCTGATATTTGTGTTGTCGGTTCTTGGCGAAATTGGTCATAGCCACGATATTATGCCAATGGAAGTGGAACATCACCATCACGAACATTCGCTTGACTGGTTTTCGCTTACGTTTGTGCTGATTTCGTTTGCCACGGCGTGCGTGTTGTGCGTGGTTCCTGAACATTTTTTGGAACATCATTTTTGGGAACACATTATTAAAAAGCATTTTTTGAAAGTGTTGGGGTGGACGACTTGCATTATCGCCATTGTGCAAATATTGAATTATTATGTTGAATTACAGGATGTTGTGACCCAATATCGCTGGGGGTTGTTGGTCGTTGCCGTACTCATCGGATTGATACCCGAATCAGGACCACATATTTTGTTTATTTCTCTGTATTTATCTGGTAGCGTGCCGTTTAGCATTTTATTGGCGAACATGCTCGTACAGGACGGCCACGGCGGATTGCCACTATTTGCGGAATCAAAACTCACATTTGTGTTTCTTAAAGTTTCGAAAGCCATATTGGCATTGCTGATAGGGACGGTTTGCATGAATATTGGGGTATAAAAAAATTATTATATTTGTTCCATATTGATAAAAAATTGGATTATGGTAAGGTCTATTAAATTTTTCTCTGTATTGTGCTTAGTAACAATGTTTTGCGTGTCGTGCAGTGACTTGTTTGAAAACGAAAGTGGAACAGACGGAATTGTTGATGACAACGATGTGTATGTGCAAAATCCAAATGCAGTTGATGGTGCGCTCAAAGGCGTTTTTTCTGTTTCAGAAGATAAAAAAGTCCATTTTTCGCAGGGAAATCTTCAGTATAAGGAATGCACGAAGACGTGGCGCTTTGCCTCAAATCAATGGAATTATGTAGGAACACAAAATCCTGATACGGAAGATTGTTATGGTGGAAATGTTGAAGGTAGCGACAATTGTTTTGTTTCTTTTCCTGGTTATGAAGGATGGATTGATTTATTTCATTTTGGAACGAGTGGGTGGAATAGTGGCGCAGTAGTGTATAAACCTTTTGATGTGGGTTATAATTGTAGTGATTTCTATGTGGGAGGTCGTAAGGGATATGGATTATTTGGTAAATATGCTAATGCTGATTGGGGTGTTTACAACAAAATCAAAAACGGTGGCAATCAAGCGGGATTGTGGCGTACACTTAGAGTTCGAGAATGGGATTACTTAATAAGAGGACGCCAAAATTGTGAAAATTTACAAGCTTGTGGTCGTGTAAACGGAGTGAATGGTTTTATTCTATTGCCAGATGATTGGCAATTACCTGATTCTATTGAATTTATGCCGAATCCAAAAGAAGAACCTAAAATCACCTTTGACTATACAATTGTATTGGAAGCAAACGATTATACCATAAGTGAATGGGACAAAATGGAGAAAAATGGGGCTATATTTTTACCAAATGCAGGTGCACGATGGGGTACGTTTGTTTCTAATTGTGGCTTTGCGGGTAATTATTGGTCCAGTTCTACGAATAGTCCAGATGATGATGAATATTTTGGAGACAATGCTGAATACTTTGTAGTTTGCTATACAGCCACAACAAGTTATTTTAGTCGTAAGGGTGCATATTCCGTCCGCCTTGTGCAGGATATACAGTAAGAAAATCTTTTGTCAAAAGTAATATAGTGTTTGGACGAAAAAATATTGCATATCGTTCAAAACTGATGTGTGAATTGTTTGTCATTGTGGAAAATTTTTCGTTTTTTCGCAACGCAAAACAGAAAGGTATTGACTACAATGAAAGGAGGCTGATATGCAATTCGAGTTGACAAAAGATTTTATCGCGTACCTGAAATCGCTTATAGAAGTTCAGGATGTAGAGAAAATTTTAGATTGTTTCGCAGATGCGCACCCAGCCGACATAGCCGATATTCTTGAACAGTTAACCAACGAAGAAGCCAATTACGTTTTCTTGCAATTCCAGCCAACCATGGAGGCTAATATCCTCGTGGAGCTTGAAGACGAGCAGCTTGACCGCCTACTTGCGGTGATTCCTGCCGAAATTATTGCCACCGACCTTATCGAGAAAATGGATTCCGATGATGCGACGGATATTTTGCAGATGTTGCCAGAACGGATTAAGACTGAAGTCTTGGCAAAAATGTCCGACAAGGAGCAGGCGAGCGACATCGCCGATTTGTTGGACTACGACGAGAACACCGCCGGTGGTTTGATGGCAACCGAGCTTGTCCGTGTGAATAAAAACTGGAACGTGCAGAAATGTATTCTCGAAATCCGCAAGCAATCCGACGAGGTCGAAAACCTTATGAACGTGTATGTGGTTGATGATGAGGATGTTCTGGTTGGAATTCTGCCAATTGCCCGTTTGGTTTTGGCAGGCGAAAGTGCCGTGGTTGGCGATATTTTTGATGAAACAGTGTTGTCGGTTCCTACGAGTATGCCGTCGGAGGAAGTTGCGAACTTGATGGATAAATATGGTTTGTTCGTGGTACCTGTTGTGGATTCATTAAACCGCCTGAAAGGACGCATTACCATCGACGATGTGGTTGATGTGATTCGTGAAGAGGCTGAAAAGGACTACCAAATGCAGGCCGGTTTGACGCAGGATGTTGACGACAACGATAGTGTGATTCGTCAAACAATGGCGCGTTTGCCGTGGTTGTTTGTTGGTTTGCTCGGTGGTATTTTGAGTTCTCGCGTAATTGGAATATTTGAGGGGGATATTGCAAAAAATGCAAGCCTTACGCTGTTTTTGCCATTGCTGGCGGCTATGGGCGGTAATGTTGGTGTGCAGTCTTCATCAATTATGGTACAAAGTATTGCGGGCGGAACTCTGAAATTAACATCAATCTGGACAAAAATCCTACGTGAATTGTTGGGCGGTTTGCTGATAGGGGCTATTTGTTCAATTGTCCTTTCATTGTATAACTTGATGGCTGGTAATGATTTACATCTGACAGCTGTTGTGAGTTTTTCTTTGTTGGTAATCATCGTTTTCGCGTCATTGTTCGGCACATTTGTCCCGCTGATTTTGGAACGTTGCAAAATCGACCCCGCCATCGCAACGGGACCATTTGTCACCACAACCAACGATATTGTGTGTTGTTTGCTGTACTTTTCAATAGCCCGTTGTTTGTTAATGTAAAAATTCGTATTTTTGTAAACTGACTTATGAAACGTTTTGTGGCGATAGGGCTTGTTGTTTGTTGCGTGTTCGGTTTGGCCTGTTCACGTACTAAAATGTTGCAGAAACATGCGACAAAAGCGCATATTGCATTCAAAACCGTTCGCCATGATTTTGGAAAAGTGATTTTTGGGCAACCAGCCGAGCATGATTTTGTGTTTACTAACACAGGCGTTGACACGTTGATTGTCAAGGAGGTACAGAGCACATGTGGCTGTACGATTCCTACATGGTCGCAGGAGCCAGTTGCCCCGGGCGAGAAGGGGGTGATTTCTGTTTCGTACGACACACGGCGCAGTGGGGAATTCGAAAAAGGAATAACCGTTTTCTCAAATGCCGACAATAGCGCAGTATTGCTGGTTATTGCGGGTTTTGTGACACCAAATCCACATAAAGAAATTTTAGGTGGAAATAAAAACAAAATTGTAAATGATACCACTGCGGTTCGCACCGACAATGTGGAAAAATGATTAATTGGTATGCCAAGAGTATCTGATAGAGGTTTATTAATGCCAGCGTCTCCAATCCGACGACTGGTGCAGTATGCCGACGAGGCAAAACAGCGTGGAGTGGAAGTGTTGCATCTTAATATTGGGCAGCCCGACTTGCTCACGCCCGATTTGGCTGAAAAAGCGTTGCATTCCTATACGGGAAAATATATTCCATATTCTCATTCGGCGGGAAATATCTCGCTTCGTGAGAAATTGGCGGAATATTATAAGAAAATCGGCATTGAAATTTCCAGTGACGATATTCTTATTACAACTGGCGGCTCCGAGGCCATTTGTTTTGCATATTACAGCATTCTAAATTATGCCGATGAAGTGATTGTGCCTGAACCGTATTATGCTAATTATTATGGATTTACAACGGAAACTGGTGCCAGAATGATTCCGGTCCGTTCATCCATCGAAACAAATTTCGCATTGCCGTCGATTGAGGATTTCGAGGATGCGCTCACACCGCAGACCAAGGCAATTATGCTTTGCAACCCGAATAATCCGACAGGACACGTTTACACACAGAAAGAATTGTCGCATATTCGTAACTTGGTTCGCAAATATGATTTGTTCTTGATTTGCGACGAGGTGTATCGTGATTTTTGCTACGACAGCGAACATTATTCGGTAATGAATTTAAAAGGAATCGAAGAAAATACTATTTTAATTGATTCATTTTCAAAACGATATAATGTGTGTGGCATCCGCATTGGTGCAATGATTACTCGTAATAAAGATGTGATTGCCACTTCAATGAAATTTGCGCAAGCTCGTTTGAGTCCGCCTTCAATGGGACAGCTTATTGCCGAAGCATTGCTCGATACTCCCGAAGAATTTCTGAAAAAATCGGCTGATGAATACAAAGCCCGCCGTGACTATATTATTCCTGCATTGAACGAAATCAAAGGTGTTCGTTCGCCAATGCCTGACGGGGCATTTTATTCGGTGGTGGAATTGCCTGTTGACGACGTTGACAAATTCTGCCGTTGGTTGCTCGAAGAATTTGAGTATGAAGGCGCTACGGTAATGCTCGCTCCGGGAACAGGTTTCTATACTGGTAAAAAATTGGGTGTTCATCAAGTGCGCATTGCCTATATTTTGGAAATGGACAAATTGAAAAAAGCAGTCCGTTGCCTGAAAAAAGCTTTGAGCGTGTATCCAGGACGAACAATAGATCAAGATTGATATGAAACGAGTGTTGTTTATCGTCAATCCGCATTCGGGAAAAGTGCGGCAGAAACAATTTGAACCAATTGCGCGCGAAATTCTCCCGCCAGATAAATTCAATGTTGATTTTGTTTATACCCGTTTTGCAGGACATGCGTTGGAATTGTCACGCGTTGGAGTGGAGAAAGGATTCGACATAATTGTGGCTGTTGGCGGTGATGGCACCATTCACGAGGTTTCCCAATCGGTGATTCATTCAAATTCCGCTTTGGCGATAATTCCTATGGGGTCGGGCAATGGATTTGCTCGTTTTTTCTCAATACCTTCGTCGGTTAAAAAAGCTCTGAAAGTGATTGCCGATGCCCACGAAGTGGTGATAGACACTGTACTTTGCAATAGTGAATATTTTGTGAATGTCGCAGGGTTTGGCTTTGATGCCGAAATTGGAAATCTGTTTGACAAAAATTGTTCGGAATCTCGAGGTGGATTGAATTATGTGAAAACAATTGTGGAGGAATATTTCTCGTATCCGCAACAGACAGGACGGTTTGTAATAAATGGCGAAGTCATCGAGAAAAAGTTTTTCATGGCTACAATTGCAAATTCAAACCAATGGGGGCTGAATGCGAAAGTCGCTCCCGAAGCTGATATTACCGATGGTAAATTCGAATTGGTTTTAGTGAAGGAATTGCCCGTGCTCGATGTGATTCCTGCCACACTACGATTGTTTTTGAATAGTTTCAATAATTCCCGTCATGTTGAAACACTTCATTTAGAGGACTTTACGATTCTCAATTCCGTGCCTCGACTGATGCACATGGATGGCGAACCACGTATGTGTGCCACTGACATATCTTTTAAGATTCAGAAGCATTCTCTGAAGTGTATAGTTCCGAGATAATCTTGTTATTTGTTACTATACGATTCAACCATTCCCGCCAGCAATGCAAACGGTGCATTCCAATTTATTGCAATTTCGTTGGTCGAGAAACTGCAAATGGCATCGCGGTAACAGCCAGCAGGGGTAGTGGAAGGGTAGCCTTTTACTCCGCAGTCGCGCAGAATAATGTTTGTGGCTCCGCCTGTCAAATAACCTGGAATTGGTTCTTCAATGCCGTCTGAAGTACAACGACGGTCGTGGAAATGTTTCGGATATTTTGAACCGAATCCCGAAATAAAGCAGTAATCTGTTGGATTACAACCTAATAGATAGTTCCAAGAATCAATCATTGCACGATGGTATTTTTCGTCACCATATTCCTTGAAGGCCAAACCAAGTAATGCTCCTGATGATGCAATTACACCGTTGCTTCCCCAGTTGAATTTCTCAATAGGAACCTTGTTTGCGGAACGTTCGTACATGGCATAGAGGTCGTTGGTCAATTTTTGGAACGAAGCGAACACGTTTGAATATTCTTTCGGAAGAACCTCGTTGTGCAGCACAAGCGACATAAGTCCCAACGTGCGGACATTGCCCCATTCGGGAACGGTAAATTCCTGCGAGAAATCCAATTCTTTAAAGTATTTTTCGTCTTTTGTTGTGATGTACAATTCTGCGGCTGCCCAGAAAAACTCGTCGGTCACGTCGTCGTCACGGTAGTTTCCTGTGAACACATCCGAAGGGTTTTTGTAATATACTGTAGGATTGCTCTTCGCCCAATTCCATGCTCGCTTTGCGGCATTTGTCGCTTTTGCCGAAATATTAGGGAAAATATGTTCGTATGGCTTGAAAATTCGTGCCGACATTGCCATCATGGCTGCAAAATCAAGGGCCGAAGCAGTTGATTTTCCAATCATATAGCGGTCGAGTTTGTCATCGTGGGGCATAATCATGCTGCAAAAACGGAGTGACGACAATTTGGTGTAAACACCGCCGTCTTCGTCTTGCATGGCAAACAGCCAATCAAGCTCCCATTTAAGTTCGTTGAGAATGTCGGGGACACCGTTGCCGCTCTCGGGAATGTTCAGGTTGAGCGAGTTGTAATATTCTGGCATCATTTCGTATGCAAATGCCAGAGCATGATAGGAGATTCCTGCGTTCACCACGTAGAGATTGTAGTCGCCCGCGTCGTACCAGCCTTTTGGGGCGGAGACAATCGTACCTTCGGGACGGGATTTTGTGGCAGCCGACGAGTGAATTTTCACCACATCGTCTTTGTGTCCCATAGGACGCGAAAAATCAGTTCCTTTCCACGTAGCATGTTGTGGAAGCAGTTCCGTTGACGCACGCCAGTAGTAAAATGCCCGAATCGAAGCCTTACTTATGTCATTGAAAAGATGTTCATTTTGAATTTTGAACGGATACGATTTCTTGTTACCACACACTATATAATAGGAGCCTTCTTGTTTGAAATCGCTGAATTCAATCGTCTGCAGATTTTCTTCAGACATTTTCCAATACGAGTTTTCCGATGGTTTCCCTTGATACACGGTTTTATCCGTCTGTGCATCTTTAATTTCGAACGAAGTTGCATTTTTATTTGCAATGAACGCAGTTTTCACTTCGTTGGTGGTATATCCAATCTGGTTGACACGAATAGAATTTTCAGTTTTTTGGGAGAATGCGCTCATACACAAAAAAACAAGCTCTGTAATTAGTATTATCTTTTGTCTCATACGAAATAATGTTGATACAAAATTAATTATATTTTAAATACCAATTTCATTTAATTGTTGGGTTTCGTATATATTTGCCAAAAAATAGACGTAGTGAAGACTGTCGGGTTCTACACATTAGGTTGTAAAATGAATTATGCGGAAACGGAAACTCTTTCCCGTAAAATGAAAGATGCTGGTTTCCAACAGGTTAAATTTACCGATGTGGCAGATTACTATGTTGTTAATTCGTGCAGTGTGACGGAATCCGCCAATAAAAAAAGTCGTCAGGCGATTCGTGGCGCACATCGTCGTAATCCAAATGCCTTGATTATTGTGGTTGGCTGCTATGCACAATTGAAACCAAAAGAAATTGCTGATATTGATGGGGTTGCATTGGTTTTGGGGGTAAAGGAGAAATTCAATATTGTTGATCGGATTCGTGAATACGAAATGTGCGGCTGTGCAGTGCAACAAGTTTCAGCAATCGACGAAGTAAATGACTTTTCGTATGCCTATTCTTGTTCGGAACGTACACGGGCATTTTTGAAAGTGCAAGACGGTTGCAATTACCGCTGTTCATATTGCACAATTCCGTTAGCACGCGGAAAAAGCAGAAATCCTTCCATACAATCATTGGTTAAACAAGCTGAGGAAATTTCCTCACGTGGTGTTAATGAGATTGTGCTGAGTGGAATAAATATTGGCGATTTTGGGCAAAGCACGGGCGAAACGTTTTTTGATTTGATTCGTGCGTTGGCGAAGGTTTCTGGTATTGAACGCTACAGGATTTCGTCGATAGAACCCAATTTATTGACATCGGAGGTGATTGATTTTGTGGCACAATCAAATGTGTTTATGCCACATTTCCACATTCCGCTTCAGTGTGGTTGCGACGAGGTTTTGCGATTGATGCGCCGCAGATACAACACCGATTTTTTTAGAAAGAAAATAGAGGAGGTCCGCGCCAAGATTCCTGATGCGTTTATTGGAATGGATGTGATGGTGGGCTCGATGGGCGAAACCGATGAATATTTCAGAAAATCATACGATTTTGTTAAGTCCTTGGGGGTGAGTTTCGTCCATGTGTTCACATATTCCGAGCGTGAGCAAACCGATGCTCTAAAAATTAAGCCTCACGTGCAGGAGTCTGTTCGGACGGCAAGAAGTGCGGAACTTCATGCCTTGTCGGAACAAATGCACCAAGAATTCTATAAAAAATTCGACGGACAAATTCGTCCTGTTCTAATTGAAACAAGAACGCGGGACGGCTATCAGGTTGGTTTTACCGATAATTATATACGTGTACAGACAAAAATCCCGTATAATGCACATAATCAAATTGTTACTGTGAAATTACAATATAAGAATGGTATTATGTATGGTGAATTGCCTACGGAGCAATAGCATACTGTGTCATATCTTGGTAAAAAAAAGGCTACCGTGTGGTAGCCTTTTCTATAGTTTCAAAAAATGATGGTTATTTGCCCAACAATATCGCTGGAATCTCGTTTGGTATCAGATTTTCGTCAACAATCGGAAAATCGCCTTTGTAACACCAGTGAGCGTTGGCAATATTATTTTCCTTGAATATCGTCGCCATATCTTTGTACCAGTTCAATCGTGATTCTTTATTCACAAAATTCGGATATGCGCCAAATTCGCCGCAGTAAACCTGTAATCCGAGTTCTTTTCCTCTGTCAACGGCCTTTTTAATCTGTGAAAACATTTTTTCTTTGTCCCAAACACCACTTTGTGTACGGTATTCCTGAACAGTCTTTTCATCTTTGCCAGCAAAGAACGATGTATCGGCAAGCAAATTACCTGGATAGGTTATGTTTTCCTTACAATCCTTGTAAATTGTCCATGGAGCGCCATAATGTGTTACAAACAGCGGATTATAGTAGTGGAAACTGATAATGAGATGGGTATCATTTTCGGGAACTTGCAGATATTGCATAGTTTCAACCGATTGAGCCCAGTTGGAACCGACAACAATATAACGGTTTGGCTCTTCCTCGCGGATTGCCGCAATCAATCGGCCTTCCAGTTGATTCAGCGCCTCGTGGGTAGGTGCGACAGCCTCATTCAAAAGTTCGTAAGCAACTCTGTTGGTAGGGTATGATTTCAAGAATTTTTGCAAGTCTTTCCAAATTGCAACCATTTGGTCCTGAGCTTCAGTTTTGGTGAATAGCGTGTTTTCGTTTTCCGTAAGGAAATAATGCGCACGAGTAATGTGGAGGTCAACAATAATGTTCATGTTGTTTTCCAACGTCCAGTCTATTGCATTTTTCAGCAATGCGAACGCTTCTTCGTCACGGTTTAGGTTTTCGTCATAAAACTGCACTTCGTCTATCGGCAGGCGCACATGTTCAAAACCCATCGAAGCAATTGAATCAAAGTCCGCTTTCGTGATTTGTTTTGCTCGTTCTTCGCCACGGCGGTCCGACTGCGAAAGCCAATGGCTCACATTCACGCCAGTTCCTAACTTAAATCCTTGACATTCAGATTGTTCTTTTTGCGTTGTCTTGTTGTTCCCGCACGAAACCAAAAGTACGCCGAGAATACCTGCGAGTAATAGTTTTACTTTTTTCATACTATAGATTTTTGTTTTAATAATTGATTTGATTTCAAAGGTATTAATTTTTTTCGAAAAGTTTTTCAACAAACCACCACATATTTTTAACATTCTTTACAATAATATTATGTATTTTTTATTTTTGTTAAAACAAAAGGAGAAATAGTATGAAGAATTTGTTTAAATCATCGGTTGTAACTGTTTGTCTGTTAATTAGTTCATTGTTGTTATTTTCTCAGGAAATACAATATGACACAACTGCGATAACGCCTACGAAATGTTTATCATCGTATCGTCATTATACCTCAGTAAATGCTTTACAATTTGCTACGGGAACTGCGAATATTAACTATGAATGCAATATAGTCCCTCAATTTTCATTGAAAGTAGGAGTGGGTACCGTGCTCGGCACGCGAATTTTGTTTAACGAGGCACAGTTGCCGTGCGTTCCAGGCGGTTTGTATGCATTGGTTGAACCTCGCTTTTATTTTAAGAAAGCGAGCGAATCCTGCTTGTTGCAATATGGTTTGAGTTTGGCGTATAAATATTGGGATTTTGTTGGAAAAAATCATGTGACAACATATTCAAAAGAATACAACAAATTAATAGATAAAAGTACGTATCGGTATGATGGTCAACCACTTGAATACTATAAAGAAAATGACGACTATGTGGTAACAAAAGATGAAATCTACAAAATAGAGGATATGGTGGAACATCTTTGTGATATTTCGTTTTTCGGCAAAGCAAGTATTGCTGGTGGTTTTACTGTGGAAATGGAAACTGGACTTGGTTTCGGCGTGAAGGCTGATAAATTTTATTTTACACCAAATCTTGGTATGAGTTTTGGATGGACTTTCGGTAAGAAAAAATCTGCCGAATAGTCTTTCGGTTATGTTACACATTTTAAATTAACGACTTATGAGAAAATTAGGATTTGTTTTACTATCAATGCTATTGGTAGCAGAGTATTCGTATGCCACAAACGTTACCGTGCCAACGAAAATCAAGGACGTGACAATTTATCTAAGCGGTGCGTCGCTTTCGTGCGTGGCTGACGCAAAAATTCCCGCAGGCGTAAGTACCGTGACGCTTACCGACCTTCCGACCGCTATCAGTGAGGAATCAATTCAGTTGGAAGGAGTGGGAGATTTCGTAATAAATAATGTGTTGTACAGAGTTACGCAGGACAAGACGCCCAAAGGCGACAGTTTGACGAAAATCAAACAGGACTTGGAAGACAAAATCGCTGTCTTGAAATATACTAAAGACGTGTATGCCAATGAGATAGAGATTCTTAACGCAAACCGTGAAATCAAAGGGGCAAATTCAAATCTGAGCACGGTGGAGTTGGACAAAGTGCTGAAATTCTATCAGTCGGAAATGCTGAAACTGAAGGAAAACATCCGCAAAACCGACAAATCCATTGCGGAACTCAACACTGAATTGGCGGGAATCAACGCGGAACTTGCTCCGTACCGCAATCGCACGAAAGGCGGGGTGGTTGTAACTGTTTCGTCAAACAAGGCACAGACAATCAAGTTGGGAATGTCGTATTATGTGAATTGTGCATATTGGACACCATTCTATGAAGCTCGCGTGGAAGACGTGAACAAAGACATTTCCGTGGCGTACAAGGCAAAAGTGTATCAATCGTCGGGTTACGACTGGGACAATGTAAAAGTGACGCTCTCAACGGGAAATCCGACATTGAACGGCACCGTGCCGACATTGAACAAATGGATTTTGCGTGAACACCAGCCACAAGTGCGTTATTCCAAGGCGAATTTGAAAATGGCTGCTGCTGAAAGTGTGGCTTACGATATGGAAATGGACGAGGCAGCTGCGGCTTCCAAATCTGCTATGTCAAACGTAGCGCGTGGCATACGTACAACGACGGACGAAAAAATGACTACGATAGAATTTGTCATCGATGAATTGTTTAGCGTAAAATCGCAACAAAACGACGCTATGCTGACAATAAACACTAACAATCTTCCTGCCGAATACGTGTACCGTTGCGTGCCAAAACTTGACAGAAATGCGTATTTGCTGGCAAAAATAACCGATTTCGCAAAATATAACTTCCTTTCGGGTGATGTTACGCTGTATTTAGGTGGAAAATACGTGGGAACGTCTTATCTGAATATAGCCCAAACTACTGATACTCTGAAACTTTCGTTGGGACAGGACAAAGGTATTATGGTGGAACGCACGTTGTCGGACGAGTTTAACAAGAAATCGACGATAGGGAAGAACTATAAGCAAACCGCTATGTGGAACATTTCTGTGAGAAACAACAAGTCAACCAACGTGAAAATTGAAATTTTGGACAATCTGCCAGTTTCCGGCTCGTCGAGCATTACGGTTTCAAATATGTCGTACGACGGTGCCACTTTGGACGACAAGAACATAGCAACGTGGAATCTTGACTTGAAGCCGTCAGAAACGAAAAACTTGAAACTTTCATACACCGTGACATATCCCAAAACAATGTCGCTGAACTTGAAGTAAATTCTTTTAATAGTACAAAAAACTCCGTCGAGCATTGCTTGACGGAGTTTTTTGTATGAATAAGGTTTTATTATTTCTCGTTCACAATTGCATACGTATCGCGTGCAATTACGATTTCCTCGTTGGTTTGTACGACCAAAACCTTGATTTTCGATGATGGTTTTGAAATAATCCAACTATCGCCTTGCTTGCTGTTAGCGGCTTCGTCGAGTTCTATGCCGAAACATTCCAAACCGGAAAGCACGTTTTTACGCACATCGCCGTCGTGTTCACCAATTCCGCCGGCAAACGCAATACAGTCGGCACCGCCGATTTCTGCAAGATACGCACCTACGTATTTCTTGATGCTCAACGTAAGCATGTCTTTTGCAAGTTTTGCTTTCTTGTCGCCGCTTTGTGCCATGGATTGCAAGTCACGCATGTCGGAAACGCCTGCAATGCCTTTCAAACCGCTTTGTTTGTTTACAATGTTGTCCATCTCGTCAATCGATAAACCTTCCTGACGCATCAACTGGAATGCGGCACCCATATCGACGTTGCCCGCACGAGTACCCATTATCACGCCTTCGAGAGGAGTGAAGCCCATTGACGTATCGATAGATTTTCCGTTAACAACGGCTGTGATTGACGAACCGTTACCCAAGTGGCACACGATTGTCTTGCAGTTGTCGTATGGCTTGCCAAGCATTTTTGCCGCCTCTTGCGAAACGTAGCGGTGGCTTGAGCCGTGGAATCCGTAACGGCGGATTTTGTTGTTTTCGTAGTATTTGTAGGGCAGACCGTACATAAATGCGACAGGTTCCATTGTCTGGTGGAACGCCGTGTCGAACGTGCCACAGTGAACAGCCTTTGGCAACGCTGCTTGAGCGGCTTTGATACCTTTTAGGTTTGCAGGATTATGAAGTGGCGCAAAATTATTGCATTCTGCTATTTTTTGAATTGCGTCAGGTGTGAGCAGTTCGCTTTTGTTGAAATATTCACCACCGTGGACGATTCTATGACCGACAGCAACAATGTCGTTTTTGTCTTGAATAATGTTACGTTCGGGGGCGAGTAGGAGAGCGATAACTTTCTCCACGCCAACTTCGTGATTGTCAACTGGTTCTTCAAAAACTTCTTTTTTGCCGTTGATTTCAATTTTCAACGTGCTTACTTTTTCACCGATACGTTCCACAATACCCGAAGCGACCACAGTTTCCTGTGGCATTTCCAACAGTTGGTATTTGATTGATGAACTACCGCAGTTTAGGACTAAAATTTTCATATTAAATAGAATTTGTTTCTTGCAAATTTCATAAAAAAATATTGAATTTCAAAATAGATGGCGTCAGCATTGAATTTTTAGATGAACATGTATAATAATAGGTGTGTCATTCACCCCAAAGACCGTATTTTTTTCTGTGATTTCACCACATTTTGGCTATATTTTGCCAATTATTTGGATATTTCGTCCCAAAAACGTGTAGAATGTCACATTTTGAAGGATAAGTGCAGTGTGGATTTTACCTTTGCGTAGATTTTAAAATTAGTAACTATGAAAATTGAAGGAAATTCCGTGCTGATAACTGGTGGTGCATCGGGAATTGGCAAAATTATGGGTCGTATGGCGCTTGAAAAGGGCGCAAAGCAAGTTGTGATTTGGGATATTAATGAAAAAAACATCGAAACTGTTGTGGCTGAGCACAATAAGTATGGCAAAGCCATAGGTTTCAAAGTAGATGTTTCGTCGAACGAAGCAGTGTTGGCGGCTTATGAAAAAACTAAATCAGAATGTGGCGACATTGACATATTAATTCAATGTGCCGGCGTGGTTACCAGCAATAACACGTTCGACAAAAACACAATAACCGACATTGACCGCACAATGACAATCAACGCCATTGCGCCAATGTATGTGGCTCATGCGTTTATTTCCGACATGATTGCCCGCGACAAAGGACATATCTGCACAATCGCTTCGGCGGCCGGAATGCTTTCGAATCCGAAAATGAGCATTTATGCGGCAAGTAAATGGGCGGTTATTGGTTGGTCGGATTCCGTGCGGATTGAACTGCAAAATATGAAGAAGAATGTGCATATCACGACGGTAGCTCCGTACTATATTAATACAGGTATGTTCGATGGCGTTTCTTCGAAAATTTTTCCAATTCTCGACCCAGAAAAAACAGCTGCGAAAATCGTGAAGGCAATCGAGAAAAACGTTGATTTTAAGGGAATTCCGTGGAGTTTCCACTTCATCCGTTTGATGGAAGGTTTGTTGCCGACAAAAGTATTCGATTGGTTCTTTGGCGAATTGTTTGGCATTTATCACACAATGGATCACTTTACAGGAAGAAAATAATATGGAAAATACAACAGTAGAACGAATTGATGGAATTCTTGCAAAACAGAAATCATTTTTTTTGCAGGACAAGACAAAGGATGTGAAATACCGCATTGAAATGTTGCAGAAACTCCTTGTTGCTATTGAACGCTGGGAGGGCGCACTTGCCGATGCAGTGTGGAAGGATTTGCACAAATCGTATGAAGAGGCGTTTCTTACCGAAATATCCATTGTGAAAGGAGAAATCCGCGAACATATCAAATCGGTAAAACACTGGGCAAAGAAAGAACGATGTCAATCTCCTATAACAATCTTTGGCTCAAAAAGTTACATTGTGAAAGAACCGCTTGGCACCGCGTTGATAGTTTCGCCGTGGAACTATCCAATCCAATTGTTATTGAATCCGCTTGTGGGCGCCATTTCGGCAGGATGTACGGCTGTTTTGAAACCATCGCCGTATGTGCCGAATGTTTCAGAAGCAATAGAATCCATGATTTCGGAAACCTTTGACGAATCGTATATTGCTGTGGTTCAAGGAAATCGAGATGTGAATGGTTATTTGTTCAAACAGAAATTTGATTTGATTTTCTTCACGGGAAGCCCGGCTTTGGCTCGCACGGTGATGAAAGCTGCTGCCGAGAATCTTACGCCGCTTGTGTTGGAACTTGGCGGAAAATCGCCGTGCATTATCGATAAATCTGCCGATATTAAAACCGCCGCAAAACGCATAGCATGGGGAAAAGCCTTGAATTCTGGTCAAACCTGCATAGCTCCCGATTATATTTTGATTCACAGCGACGTGAAAGATGCATTTGTAAAAGCGTTTCAGGAAAGCCTGAAGGAATTGTATGGCGATTCGATTGCAGAAAGCAAACATTATGTGCGGATTGTGAGCGACAAAGCCTTTGAACGTGTGACAGGCTATCTTTCGGAAGGAACAATAATCTGCGGTGGAAAAACCGATGCGCAGTCACGGTTTATAGAACCAACGCTGATTGAAAATATGGCTTTGGATTCAAAAATCATGACGGAGGAAATTTTTGGTCCGTTGTTTCCTGTGGTTACAATTACAGAAACGGAGCAACAATCTTTCTTACAACAAGTTGTGGCTTTCATTAACAAACGGGAAAAACCGCTTGCGTTTTATTATTTCGGTAAAGAAAAGGATGGTTGGAAAGCGATTGCTGGCACATCGTCGGGTGGTGGCTGCATAAACGACACAATTATGCACATTGTGAATCCGAACATTCCGTTTGGCGGCGTAGGTAATTCGGGAATGGGGCATTATCACGGGAAGGAAAGTTTTGAAGCATTTACGCACCGTCGTTCCATTGTGGTTACGCCAACAGCATTCGACCTTCCGTTCCGCTATATGCCATATAATTTGTTTAAAGTTGTGAAATCGATTTTATAACAATTTTGACGATATTGGGGCAAAAAAAGCATTCTTACACTGCGTGAATGCTTTTTTTTTGTATTTTTGAAAAAGAAATCTATGTGAAGATGAAAAAGAAAACCTCTCTCAAATATACGGTATTGATGCGGGACACTGATTTTTCAATGCGTTCGACATTGGAAAGCATCGGTAATATATTTATGAATATCGCTGGACTTGATTCCGAACGAAAAGGATTTGGAATGGAGGCGCTCCGGAAACAAGGCTATGCGTGGGTAGCGTTGCGAATTTTGATAGATGTGAAGAGTTATCCTGCCGCATTTGAAAAATTAAAAGCAACCACGTGGATTGAAAATTGGAATAAACTCACAACCCAACGAAATTGTGTGATTGAAGACTCAAAAGGAGATACGGTTGTTGAGATTTCCTCGATTTTTACGTTGATAAATTTCAACACACGGCAGGCTGTGAATATGCAGGATGTGCTGTCGGATTCGAATTACGAAAAATCTATTTGCAACAAACATCTTTCAATCCGAAGCCCGGAAAAAGTCCATCTGTTGACGAACGAAAAAGTTGTGGCTACCCGCAAGGTTACGTATAGCGACATCGACTGCAATATGCACGTGAACAGTTTCCGCTACGTTTCGTGGGTTTTAGACACGATTCCGCTTGAAATGTTCCAGAAAAAATTCATTTCGGAGTTCGAAATCAATTATGTGAAGGAATGCCGCTACGGCGAAACTGTTACGATAAATATGGAGCAGTTGGGCGATAACGTGTATGCATTTGATATACGAAACTTTGAAGGGACTTCGCTAAACCGTTGTAAATTAACGTTTACTGATTTTTAATCAATGGCGGTACGGGCTAAAAAACAATTAGGGCAACATTTTTTGCGCAGTAGCGACACGGCACGGAATATTGCCGACTGCTTGCCTATGGTTTGTCCGAATTGCTTGGAAATCGGACCAGGAATGGGAATCCTCACCACACAATTGCTCGAAAAAAACATCAATTTGAAGGTTATTGAAATTGATGGGGAATCAATTGATTATCTGCTGGCAAATGGAATAATTGACCCAAGTTGTTGTATTCAAGGTGATTTTCTGAAATTACCGATGCCGCAATTCTTTGGCGGACAACAATTTATGGTGATGGGAAATTTTCCTTACAACATTTCGAGCCAAATTATGTTCAAAGTCGTTGAAAATCGTGATTTCGTGCCTGCTTTGGCTGGAATGTTCCAGCGCGAAGTCGCCCGACGGATTTGTTCGCCGGCCGGTTCCAAGGAATATGGCATCTTATCGGTATTGGTGCAGGCATTTTACGACACAACGTATCACTTCACCGTTGACGAACATGAGTTTAACCCACCGCCCAAAGTGAAATCAGGGGTAATGTCGATGGTGAGGAAAGAGAACTACACGTTGCCCTGCGATGAGGCATTATTTTTCAATGTTGTGAAGACAAGTTTCAACCAACGAAGAAAAACATTAAGCAATTCTTTGAAAAAAATCTTGAATGACAATAAATTAGACGATTCAATTGGACAAAAACGTCCAGAACAGTTGTCGGTGGAGGAGTTTATTTCGCTCACAAATACAATTGCCGACATGCTTACGAAAAAATAGGCACGTAGCGGCGGATTCTCACTTTTGTGCCGTTTTCCGAATATTCAATTTCATCGAACTGAAATCTACTGAGAAAAATGCCTCGACCGTGCAGACAATTGATTTCCGATTCTCCAATAATGGTAGGAACTTCGCAGATATCGAATCCCAAACCTTCGTCTTTTATTAACCATTCGTCGAATTCTGGCTCTTGATGGAATTCTATGCTTACAGATTTATCTTTGTAGCGGCTGTCTTGTTGTCGTTTGCTGACTAATTCATCGAATGTTCCATTGAGTAAAGCCGCATTTTTTTCTGCAAAGGAAATATTAAGGTTTCCGTGTTCTATTGCATTGATAATCAATTCTTCAAGACCTATTCGTAACTCAAGATTCCAATCTTGGAAACACGGATTTGCATACGAAAGCAGCGTGTCAACCATTGAGGGCAGGTTTGTGAGCGAGTTGTCGGTGCGGAACGTGATTTTTTTCGATTCTGCCACATTGTTTTGGGTATGGTTCTGTAACCGTTTTTTCACCACATATTCGCACTGTTTCAGATATGCGCGGATTGAGGCGATTTCCAGCGGCATCACTAAATAATTGTTGATTCCGAACGACATAGCCGTGTATATTTGCTTGGTGTCGTAGTTTTCGATCAACATATTTATCAAGCATTGTGGCTGTTTTTTTCGAATAGTACGAAATAGTTTGTGTTGCGCAAGCGGCAGGTCGCAGATTACAATATGGGGAAGATAACCATCGAGAACCAAAAGAGCGTCATCGCAACAATCCACTGATTTCACCATAAAATTTGTTTCTGCCGCAGCTTTCACAAACGTCTTGGTAAAAGTCTCCTTGTTGTTGACTATGAGTATTTTAAGGCTCGCATCCATATTTGTAACCACTTTTCAAAAATACTAAAACGTGTGGTTGTGCATTATAAAATTTTATGCGAGTAATAAACAATATTTTCACTTGTTTTTATAATTTTGGCTATAATCAAAACGAGAATATGACGGAATTGGAGGAATACAAGCATTGTTTAGCTGAAATTGAACGGTATCGCTGTATGCGCGAACAATTACTGAAAGACATTGCAGAGTTGACGGAAAAATTGTCGGCTGCACAAGCCGAATCTAATCGGGAACAAGTGACTACCATTCAGAAACTTATCGATGCAAAATATTTACAAGACGAGGAGTATGGTGCGAAAATGCACGAATTGGCAATTCGCCGTAACTTGTTGGAACCCTGATTATTTATGGCAAAATGTGCGGAAATCGCAACGTTTGCAGTATTTCAAATCTTGTGATTCTTCAAAACATCCGTCTTCGCTGATTAGGTCATCAATCAAAATCCGTAGATTTTCTTCAAAATGTTGATATAATTCACCTTCAACAGATAACACTTCGTTTCCATCAACCGTAAGCATGGTTTTGTTGTCGGGGTGCGACAAACATTGCACAAAAAACAGATTTGGTTGGTATTTTCGTTCGGGATGCAATTTTTTGAGAATGTAGGCGTAAAATAGCGCTTGAAAAGCTTCTTCTTGTGTTATTGATTTGTCAAACAACAAGTTACTGTCTGCTACCGTAAGTTTTTCTTCAAGATTTTTGATAGAGCATTTTCCCGTTTTGTAATCGATGATTTTGTACACATCATTCTGAAAATCAACGCGGTCGATGCGGCCACCTATTTTCACACCGTTGTCGAGTGCGATATTCGCTTCGTCGCTTTCAAGTGCAATCAGTTTGAATGGTTGTTTTTTATCGAAAATCAACGCATTTTGAATTTGTTTGAAAATAGCCTGAAACTCTTTACTGTTCTCGTTTGCGACATTTTGTGGCGCATGGTTATTCCTCATTGCGGACGCTATATTCGCTTTAATAGAATCAACATCTTGTAAAATGCCGTCAATCACTTGTGAATCAATAAGTTTTGAGGTGTATTTCTCGTAAATTCCTTGCATAGCATCGTGGAAATATTTTCCAAGGTCGAGTGCTTGGGGCAATTCACTGATTTCTTCTGGTTTGCGGAGCTGTTTTATAGCGTAGTAATAAAATTGTTTCTGGCATTGGATGTATTTTAGTAAAACGGTGGGTGTCAATGTTTTATTTGAAGTTATTTTATCAATATATGCACGAACTTCTGGTCGATTTTTTTCGATGGTTTCCGACAGGCTGTTTGTTGGAGTGATGGTATAACTTCGTTCTTCCGTAGTGATTCCGTTGATTGTTTTTTGTGGATTATTTGACGACTGCGAAAGGATTTTGAAGGGACTTTCGTACAACAGCTGAAGGATAAAACGGCTTTTTTCGCTCTTGTTATCGCCACTATTTTCGCAATACAGCAACGTGAGATTTTCGCAGCGTTGGATCAGTCGATAGAAATAATATGAATACATTGCCGACTGTTCCTTGATGGTTGGCATTCCGAACGCAACTCTCAGATTGTAGGGGATAAACGACCCGCCGACCGATGTTTTTGGCAAATTGCCGTCCATCACCGAGGTCATAATAATATTTTTGAAATCAAGCATACGGGTTTCAAGAATTCCCATAACTTGCAAACCCTCAAGCGGTTGCCCTTCGATAGCGATATTTTTCCCTTGCAACGATTTTTTCAAAAGCGAATTGATGAACAAAATCTTTTCGTATTGGATTTCATTTTTTTCAATGATTGTTTTCAACGCAGAAAGCTCCGTATAAATCGTGTAAAAAATGCTTGTGTCGATTTCTTCGAGATTAGCATTTTTACAAAATTCCACAATGCAGTCACATAGACTTTGTATGTACGTATCTACAGTTGTTGGGATTTTGAAAATGTATGGCAGGTTGCATAGTTTAATACAATCATCCTCAGATATTGTGATTTTCTTATTCTTGACAATATCCTTATGCAATACCTTTGCATTTTCCTGTAAATCAGATGGAATAAGGGAATTTTCGCAAATACGGAGTACGTCTTTAAAATACAAATTTTTACCTTTTTTGTTGTTGCATAAATCCAAAATCGATTCAAAAAAGGTGTAAGCTGCCGATGAACGGATGGGATAGCCCAACGTGATATTGTATCGGATGTTGTTGGGGATGGATTTCATCAATGGGACAATCAATTTTTCGTCGGCAAGAACAATTGCTGTTTGTTCCAGCGAAGGAAATTGAGAAAGCAGTTCGTTACACAGTTTTGCCTGTGTGATTTCATTAGGCGTGCGTATAATTCTGATATTCTTTTCGTTGCAAAAATTTGAAAAATGTTCCTTATCAAGTTCGTTTGGAAATTTCTGGATATTTTTTCGGGTGAAAATGCCAGCCTCGTGCGATTCGTCGTTTTGGTAATACGAATCGTAATCCCAATAAAACATCGCTTGTTTTCTGTTTTGCAAAAACGAAAAAATCTTTGCCTCACATTGACTTAATGCATTGAACCCCAAGAATATGAATAATCCATCACCAAATATTTCGTGTTGTTTTTCCACGGAACTTTCGGCAACGTTGCGCATAGCCATTCCTTCAAAGCAAAGGTTTTGCGCCGCAAGTTTTTCTTTAAAATCTTTATATATGTGCGGCAACAATTTCCAAAATTCCACAAAATTCCGTCGGACGTCGTTTTTCGCTTGTTCGCCAGTGATTTTTGTGGTGTCCCAAAAACGGGAAATCATTGCAATTTGTTCTTCGTTGAGATAGCTGAACAGCGAATCAATTTCCTTGTTGTCAGCGATATTTTGGAACATATCATCGGCTTTGATGAGATATTTGTCAATGTCGTCGAAGTCGGAGAGGAGCATTTCGCCCCATGGATAAAATGATTCAAATGGTTCGTTGGATTTTGCTATTTTTTTGAACGATGTATAGAGCTGATACACAAGCGTAAAGTCGTCGGGTATAGTAAAATCCTGCCGTGAAATGCAAAAATCCTGAATAGTCGTCAGTTTTGGCAGAAAAATTGGCTGTGAAATTTGTTCGCCCAACGATTTCTTGAAGAAAACCATGGCTCGTTTGCTTGGAAATACAATCGTCGTATGTTGCAGATTCTGAGCTTGTTTCTGCAAAATATCGGCTACACAGATGTCAATAAACGATTCCATTGTCAGTCTTCTTCTTTGTCAATTGTTGTGTCGGATGCGTACAGTAAATTGTGGAATTCGCTCATAAGTGCCAATGCCCGTGTGCCCCAATAGAGTTTAAAGTTCATAAAAAACTCGGCTGCGGCTGCTTCCAGACCTTCGTCGGACGTATCTTTGCATTGTTCAGCAAAGTTCCGGGCGTCTTGGTAAATGTCGGCGAAACATTCCGAAAGGCAAATTTGAACACTGTCGCCGCTGGTGAAACTGTCGGGTTCGGTAATATGGATGTAGTGATCGTGGTCTCCAAGTTTTCGTTCCACGGCTGCACGAATCATTTCCCAGTCTTTTTCTGTAACAAAATGTTCGCAGAAGTCGTCTGCTTCCGAATTTGTGGCAAGCACAGCGGTTTTCATATATAGCAATGCAAGCAGTTTCTGCATGCGTTCAATAAATTCTTTTTTTGTCAATTTGTCGGTTGATTCAAGCGTGGAGCAGAATTCAACAACCACGGCAACTAATTCGACAATACTTTTTTTCTGTACCATAATTATGCTGTTTTTTTATTGAAAGCCAACAATCCGATAAATGTTAGTAATCCATTGAGTATCAATAGTTCAAATCCAAATTTATAACCGAAGAATAATTGTTCGGAATACATATTGAGTATATAGCAGATTATTGGCGAAAGTATTGCAACAAACGGAACAGCTTTGTCATTCGGGCGTCGATTTTTCACAAACAAGCCATAGCAGAACAAACCAAGTAATGGACCATAGGTGTAGCCTGCAATATCAAATAAAGTTTTAATTAAAGAATCGTTATGGAATGGCTTGAAAATGATGATGATAGCAAAGTAAATCACAGCGAATGCGATATGAATTATCTTACGGATTTTCATCTTCTGTTCTTCGGTATGTTTGGTGTCGGTGTCGAAGTGCAGGATGTCGAAGCAGAATGTGGTTGTAAGCGATGTGAGTGTTCCGTCTGCGCTGGAATAGCCCGCTGCCACAAGTCCGATTACAAACACAATGCATGTGAGCGAATTCATATGGAACGCCACAGCAGGGAAGATGCTGTCTGATTTTTCGGGAAGTGCGAAGCCCGTTTGGTTTGCATAAAACAGCAAAGCCACGCCCAGTGCGAGGAACAGGAAGTTAACCACTATCAGCGACAGGCTGAAGCTCAGCATATTTTTCTGTGCGCTCCGCAACGATTTGCAGGTCAGGTTTTTCTGCATCATATCTTGATCCAAACCCGTCATTGCAATGGTGATAAATGCACCGCTCAACACTTGTTTCCAAAAGAAATTATTTGAACGCCAGTCACTTTCGTAGAGTTTTGTGTAACCAGCATCGGAGGCTTGTTTCAGCATATCAAATAATGAAATGTCCATTTCCTTCAGCAAACACACTATTGTAACGATAGTGGAGAGGAGCATGAACGTGGTTTGGAGCGTGTCGGTCCAAATCACAGTTTTTATGCCTCCTTTGAATGTGTAAATCAATATTAACACAATGAAACACAGCGCTAAAGTCCAGAATGGCACACCAATAAATTTGAAGATGAATTCATAAAGAATATATACCACCAAATACATTCGGAGCGCCGAGCCGAGCAATCGTGAGATTATGAAAAACGACGCGCCCGTTTTTTGGGAATTCAAACCGAACCGATTTCCCAAATACGTGTAAATTGATGTTAAATTCAACTTATAGTAAAGCGGTAAAAGAACGAATGCAATTGCAAGATAGCCAAATAGATAGCCTATCACAACGCCAAAGTAGGTGAATTGTGTGGTCTGCACATATCCAGGCACCGACATAAATGTCACACCCGACAGCGATGCGCCAATCATTCCATACGCCACCACAAACCACGGGGAACGACGGTTTCCCGTGAAAAATGTATCATTAGTTGCCTTGCGCGATGTTATATGTGAAATAAGGATTAGTAAACAAAAATATCCAATAACAATACCCGCAATAAGATAAGGATTCATAACACTCTATTCTTTACACGACAAATGTATGTGTTTCAATGGTATGGACAGGATTACTTACAGAAAAACATATTCACTAAATATAAACAAATTTAGTTAGGAGTTAAGGATTATGAGTTATGAATTAAAAATTGTGCATTATGCATTGTGAATTGTGCATTGCTCACTCATTTCCGTTTTTTGCTTTTGTTTTTCTTTCGGTCAACTTCCTCGATTTGCTCCAATTCCGCGATAAGAGAGCTTATGCTTTCCTGCGTGTGGTCGGAGGTCATTTTGATGGTTTCTTTGTACGTGCCAACATCGATGGTCAGTTCGTTGATTGGTTTTGTCAAGTAAGTCTCTATTTCCTGTAGGAGAGGGCGTTCCTCCTTACTGCAGAATGATATTGATTTACCAAATTTGTCGCCACGACCAGTACGGCCAACGCGGTGCACGTAGTTTTCTGTTTGTTCGGGCAGGTCGTAGTTTATCACCAAATCAATGTTGGGAATATCGATACCACGGGCTGAAACATCAGTTGCAATAAGAATTTTGAGCGTACCATCACGGAAATCGCGCATTACTTGGTTCCGTTCCTGCTGAGTTTTGTCTCCGTGAATAGTACCGCATTGTATATCAGCACGTTCCATAGCTTTCTTCACCCGTTCGGCACGGATTTTTGTGCGTACAAAAACCAAAATTTTGTCATCGGGATTTTCTTTGATAATCCGTTCCAAGAAGAAACGTTTGTCGTCCATTTCTATGTACGAAACGTAGTGGTCAACGTGTTTTGACACTGGGTCTTTGGGCGAAATTTCAATCTTAACAGGCTTTGTTACAAGTGAATACGCCAAATCCTTAATCTCTTGGTTTATGGTTGCCGAGAAAAACAATGTTTGTCTATTTCGTGGCAAGTGCTTGATTAACTGACGAATATCGTTGATGAAACCCAAGGCAAGCATCTGGTCAGCTTCGTCGAGCACCAAAATTTGGATTTTGTTCAACTGCACGTGACCTTGGCTCACCAAATCGAACAAGCGTCCAGGGGTGCAAACGAGCACATCCACGCCGTGTTTCAAGCGTGCGATTTGTGGATCTTGTTCCACACCGCCAAACAGACCTAACACAGTGACATCGAGATATTTACCAACGGAGCGGAACACTTCGGCGACTTGAATCACCAGTTCCCGAGTAGGTTCCATCACAATGGTGTGGATAAACGAATCGTCGTTCCGAGTTTTCGCATGGTTGCGGGTCAACAGTTCCAATGTGGGAATCACAAAAGCTGCGGTTTTGCCCGTTCCCGTCTGCGCAATTGCCAACACATCATCGCCTTTCAGAATAGGGTGGATTGCTTTATATTGAATATCGGTTGGACGGCGGAAGGCAAGCTCCGCAAGGCTATCCTTTATTTTTCTGCTGATATGGTAATCCTCGAATTTCATTGTGATTTTTTTTGCAAAAATAAAAAAAATACCTGTTCCCGAGCCATACTGTTGCCTGCTATGAGTTTTTTTCTATCTTTGCCAGCGAAATTTAACTAGTAATGACAACTCAAATTTATCACAATGCGCAAAATCTTTTTACTTTCTGCTGCGGCTTTTTTAAGCTTATCCACGGTTTTTTGCTATCCATTGAACGGAAATCAACCAACGTTAGGGTACAACAATAATCTGAATTTCAGACTTGCCATAGATGGCGGAATGGGATTTCGTTTGGCAGAGGCCGCCGAACCTGTTGATTATACCCGTCATCTTAAACGTGGTTTTGTAGGAAATATAGACGCAAGTTATTTTATATCAGACACTTGGGGAATTGGAGCAATGGGGAATATCTTCAAAACTTCATACTCGCAGGGCAGTTTGAGCGATAATATTGCATTTTGGTTCATTGGTCCAACGCTTTCGGAACGTGCCATTATATATAGTAGAAAAACACGTGCGCCTCAATGCGCAGTATATGCCAACACATCGCTTGGTTTAATTTCGTATAAAGACAAAGGTTCGTTTCTCGACGAAAACAATATCACCACGTATGCCACGGTTACTGGTAAAACTTTTGGCGTAGGATTTTCAATTGATTTCGATTACTATATTAACGAAAATTTTACAGTAGGAGTGCAGGCGCGCACAGTTTTGGGCAGCTTGAGCAAAGTTGTTTATAGTTTAGCTACAGGAACTTATGAAGTAACTCTTCCTGATGACCAACAAGAAAGTCTGAGCCATCTTGATATTGGCTTGGGCGTTCGATGGAACTTGTAATGATGTGTTTTGCATTTTCAGAGAAATTTTATATTTTTGCTTAAACTAAATAAAAAGAAGATTATGAAGAAATTTATTACCATTCTATGTTTTATGTGCAGTGGGTTGTTGTTTACCGCCTGTGAAGACGATGTGGAAATAGAAACGGGCGAGGCAACCAACATTACTATGCGGTCGGCGAATGTTTCGTGCAGGATTGTTTCGAGCGAGGTGAATCTTTCGGGCGCGGACTGTGGCGTGTTGTACAGCAAATCGAAAGGAACTGTTGAAGACGGAGCAGGAGCAGAGGCGAAAAGCGATGATTTCGACGGGAAAACGTTTTCGGCGGCGCTTATTTTCACCACAACTACTGACTATGAAAAACCGGGAACGAAAATCTATTACCGTGGCTACGTGCAAGTAGGAAACGACACCTATTATGGCAATGTAAGGTCTCTCTACACAGGTAGTAATTAATTGTAAATCATAAATATATACAATATGGCGGACAACGACAACAAACAACAAAGCAATGCGGTTTCAACCACAAAAAACGCATTCAACTTATTTTCGGGAATTATTAAATTCATCAAAAAAGTAATGAGCAAAAGCGAAGCAGCTGAAAAGAAATAATGCTTCGTTACTGAATTCAATAAAGGCGACTTTCGGGTCGCTTTTTTAGCCGTTATCCAAGCATGACCGTACTGGAAATATACGCCACATAGAGCATCAGCAACACTATTCCTTCCCAACGCTCAAGCGTTTTCTTTGTTGACAGGAAAAACCACAGCAGGCCTGTAAGCCCAATCATACAAACGTAGTCGGTTAAAAATCCGTCGTTTGTGTTGTGGATAGGGGTGATGGCGGCAGAAATGCCCACCACGCACAGAATGTTGAAATTTGCACTTCCCACCACATTTCCTATTGCCATATCGGTCTGACCCTTGCGTGCTGCCGCAACCGATGAAAACAGCTCAGGCAACGATGTTCCCACAGCCACAATAGTAAGACCAATGATTCTGTCTGTAACGCCCAACGCCCGTGCGATATTCGATGCGCCTTCTACTAAAATATCGGAACCAAACACCAATGCGGCGAACGATAACACTATAATTATCAATGCTTTCCACACTGCCATCGGCTTATTTTCCTCATCGGTCGGAATATCAGTTGGATAGATTTTTATTTCCCAGATAATAAACACACACAACAACGTGAAACCAATGATTCCAGCCACACGACTAATTGTTCCCGACATTGCAATAGCAACAAATAGGGCTGAAATCAGCATCATAAATGGCATATCGACCTTGAGAGTGAGTTTTTGCACGCTACAAGTCTTGAAAATCGCCGCCGTGCCCAAAATCAACGCAATGTTGGCAATATTCGACCCGACAACATTTCCAATCGCAATTCCCGAACTGCCGTTGAGCGCAGCTTGGATGCTCACCAAAAGTTCCGGCGACGATGTGCCAAAACCCACAATCGTCAATCCAATCACCATAGGGGATATGTGCGCCCGTTTCGCTATAGAAACAGCGCCCTCAACAAGAAAATCACCACCTTTTATAAGCAGCACAAAACCACCAAGAATATAGAGAATATCAAGCCACATACACTTTTATTTTCTGTGCAAAGAAACAAAAAATCCTAACTCCTACATTTTTCCTAACTAAATTATTTCCCAAAGAAATACCCGTTCACATTGATAAATTCAGGATAGAATTTTTCTGACTTAGCATCAAAGCCGATAATATTAATTCTTGTTGGAATAAATATGTAGTTCGGGTCGGATGTTTGGAGAATCAATTGTTCACCATTTTTTGCCCGCAGTTCTGCTGTATCTATCAGTATGTCACGTTCTGTATGTTTAAACAGAAAACGGTGCTTTGAGTCCATTTTATATTTGTCGTTGTCATACGTGTATTTATTTTTGGTTATATATTGCACCTTTGTGTATCCTTGTGGAACGGTCAATGCCGAATCATCGTAGGAGAAGTAAATCGATTCACGATTTTCCACTACTGCGCCAGGAACACGGTTAATATCGTCGGTTTCTTCGTCATAATAAGAATAGGGCATTGCAAATGAAACCCACTGATCTGTTGATTTCTTGCCATATTCGCGTTCCAAATAATACATTTCGCCAGATAGTTTCTTTTTGTCATTGGCTGGAAGTGTGGTAAACCATTCGTCGAACGTTTCTCTATTCATAGGAAGCGAATCGGGAGCATGTTTTTCAATGATTTTTGAAACGGATGCCGACATGATGTGTTTGGGTAGTTTGCAGAAGTTCATAGGTTGTGCCGACGAAAGCAGGAACAACAAGCAGAATGTGAGCGGAATCCAAAGGATTCGTTTGTTTTTGTTCACTATTAAATACACGCAAACCACAAAGAACCAGAAGGTTTCGAGCAAGATGTACAGTCGGTTCGTGGTGATTCCGTAGTCGCTCACTCTGCGGAGTATTGCCACCGACATAAGCACGAGCAACGGCAACATAAGCCACGGAAAGAGTTTTGCCATTTTGCACTCGAATGATTTAACGCCTTGTAGCACAGCGGGATAGAGCAGAACTTCAACGATAATCATTCCGTACATCATCACCGACACCATCCACGAAACCGTTCCTTTCGGCAGTTCCCACGAAAATAGGATTTTGCACAGATATGCATACATCACCACTAAATAGCAGAGGGTGAGCGGAATGAACAAATAGCGGGTTACGCCAGTGTAAAATTTTGAGCCATAGAGATTGTCGTCGTGCTTGTTCTCGTTGGGAATACGGATGAGAAACAGACAAACGGGGAGAAGCACCATAAACGGCAGCAAAGAACGTAAATACCACATAGGCGAAATGTTGGCTGAAAACAATTCATCGATGCCAAATATCAGCAAAGCCGAAGCACCCACAAGTATGCCCGAAATCATCAGAGATATAATTACGGCGCCACACGTTCTCCAACTGAAATTCCACAATTGTACGTCGTTCTTCTTTTTCAGAAACGACACGCAAACCGCACCGCACATTATGGCTACAAACACGGCAAGTCGTGCTAAGAAAATAGACTCGTAGGATTTTTCTATTGTTTCAAATAAAAGGTTTTATATAAATAAAATGCATCAATTGCAGCGACGACAATCGCCACGGCGTACAGAATCCACGCACGTTTCTTGTTTTCGACTTCTTCCTTCCACAATTCAAAAAACAGCGAAATGCACATACCCATTCCAATGAAATAGGTGATAAATCCTTTCTGTAATTCGCAGTCATTGATTTCATTACCAGAGCATTTCATCGTAAGCCAATAGCATACGCCAAGCAAGAGAACAGAAAATACGAATGTGGCCGGGAAACGCACCAGCAATGCGTTCAGCGATTGTTTGATTTGAGAAAATGAAAGTTTCATACTAATTTCTTTTTGGGGGTAAAGATAGGAAAATAATTCACAATTCATAATGCACAATTATATTCTAACGTAATTGAGCATTGAACATTATTTCACATCCAGCACAAGACGGACAGATTTTCATCGAGGTTTGGGATTACGATTTTACCAATCCTGCCAATTCTGTGCCAACCATCATTTTGAATTTCTGTTCGTAGCCACGTGGAACGATGATTTCTTTCAAGTCGTCGCAGTCGCTGAATGTTTCGGGACCAAGTTCGAAGAGTTTCGCTGAAAGGCGGATTTTTTCAAGGTGAAGACACTGAGAAAATGCACCGTCGCCAAGCGATTCAACAGAATCGGGGAGTATGATTTCAGTTAATCTGGAACAATTGCTAAACGCTTCTACACCAATACGTTTTACCGATGGCGGAATATCAATGCGAATCAATTGATGGCACCAATAAAACGCATTGTCGCCAATAGCTTTCACGGTTTCGGGAATGGTGAAGAATTTCATGGCCCAGCAGCCCGAAAACGCTTCATTGCCGATTGCGGTAAGGTCACCGTCAATATTCACCTCGCACAGCCTTTTGCAATTTCTGAACACACTGTTTGGCAATTCTTTCACACGGTAGGGTATGGTAATTGTGAATATTTCGCTGTCTTCGAACGCAGATTCTCCTATGTATAAAAGTGTTTCGGGCAGTTCAATTTTTTCGAGATAATTATTTTGGTCTGCAAATGCGTAGTTGGCAATTCGTTCAATTCCCTTTGGAACTTTCACATATCTGTCGATACCAATATATGAAAGCAGAGTTTTTTCTGCCTTGTCTATCAGCATATCGTTTTCCATCACAAAGCGTTCCGATTGTGAAGTCACATGCAACTGCATGCACCCTCTGAACACGCCTCCGCCAACTTGATAAAGCGAGTAGGGAAGATTCACATTTTCGAGCGCATTGCAATTCGTGAATGCGCATTCTCCAATGGTTTCCAACGACGTCGGCAGGGTTAATTTCTCAAGACTTGTGCACAGCGAAAAGGCATGGCTACCGATTGAGCGAACGCGTTCTGGGATTTCAAGATGTTCCAACGACTCGCATGACGCAAACACCAGATCATCAATGGTTTTAAGGCCACGCGGCAGTTTCACTTCTTTCAGCGACGAGCAGCCTTGAAATACCGAAGAAAGAATCTTCGCAACCGAATCGGGGAGCGTTACTTTCTGTAACGAGGGACATTGGAAGAAAAGGCTTGACTCTAATTCCGTCAGTGGAGAATCATTCTCAAACGTAACAGTTTCAAGTGCTTGGCAACTGCAAAACGCAAACGCGTCGATGCGCACCACTGTGTTTGGAATCGTCACATTGCGCAAAAATTTGTTGCCGGCAAACGCCGCATAGGCAATGGATGTAATGTCTTTTGGGATTTCCAAAACACTGTCGTTGCCGAGGTACGCCAACAGAAGATTTTCGCGCACGTCGATTAACATTCCGTCAACAAAACGGAAATACGGACTTTGCACGTCAACATCCACTTTAGAACAAATACCACTGAATGCGGTGGGTTTTATAATTTCAACATTTCGAGGAATATTTATATACGAAAGTTTTGGCAAATTTGTAAACGCCGACATATCAATCACCTTTAACGAATTGGGCAAATATATTCGTTCAATCAGTAATCCATTGTCGCACCATTCGCCCATAAAAAATGTATTTTCGCAAATTATTTGCGTACCTTCTTTTACTTGATACTCAACAATATCCGCATTCGTACATGCAAGCAATTTAGTTTTGTCGCTACTATATACAAAGCCAAATTCGTCTTCCTCGGCAAATACATAATCATCGTTGGTGGGAGTGTAGAAATTTGAAATACCCATAGCTATCTAAAAAAATATTTATGTTCATTGAGTTTATGTATTTCGCTTACCGAAAATTCGGCAAGGATGGCTCCGTCTCGTATCTGCACGCTCTGTGCCGCAACAGCCTGCGGCAGTAGGAGAGAAAGGAATATGGAAGGAAAGAACTTCATTTATTTGAATTAATTGAGTTCAAAGATAAAAATTATATATTTTCAAAAAAAAGTTCCCAATCTTTCCAACTCACATAATTAACATTGTTAATTCTATATGTCAAATCGCCTAAGTAAAAATCTAAATTTTAATATAGTAAAAATCTAAAGTTTTATATTAAACGGTCTCTTTTTCAATCTCTTAGTACGTCATTTTTTCTAATAGGGATTCGTTATCTCTATTTCTTCACATCCTGCACAAGACGGACAGATAGTCCCAAGTGGTTTTGACAGAAATACATGCCCACGTGGTAACTATTAAAGGTTAGAAACTGGTTGTAATCGTTGCCGAGAGTTGAACTCGACCACAGGTAGCTGTAGGAATCCACATCGTTCACGTATGTCCTGTAGCGGTAGCCAGCTGCAGGAAGAAACACGGCACCGTTCGCTTCCATCTTGCTCCAGTCGGAAGCGGAATATGTGTTTTGCGACCAACCGCCTTCTCCATACGTAAATGTAACTCCTGTTGGCAATGTCCAGTTGTCTGGTAACAAAATCAGTCCGTTCACGCCATTCACAGTCGCCGTTCCGCGCAAATAACGGGCATCGGTTCTATTTGAAATCACATAGTTCCATTCGTCTTTTGTTAGCGTCCGCCACAATCCCGCTTGGTTTCCGCCAGTGGAAATCTTGTTGTACACGCCCCAATCGTAGTTTGTGCCAGCAATGTCGTTTGAGCCGTCGCCGTAGTCGCTATAGCTTGTGCTTGTCATATATGGATTCTTTCCATTGTAGCCACTCGTTCCCCAACCAAATAAATCAATCCAACCAGCATATTTTTCTGATATATTCACGTTGTCATTTCCCACATAATCCCATTGGTGTTCCGCAAACCGCCACGTGTTCGTGCTTGCCTGATATTGCAGATTTCCTTGCGAGAAATAGATCTTAGTGCTGTCGCTCACCGAAAATTCGGCAAGGATTGCTCCGTTTGTGTTTTGTGCTGATACACTTACTGTTACAAGTATGAATGCCGATAGAACAGAGAAGAGTTTCTTCATAAAAAATAGTTTATACAAAAATACGAAGATATGCAAAAATATGCCATACGTGCACACGAAGCAAATGCCCTGAGTTCATCAATGGAAGTTATTCGTTTTGAGTTCTTTACATTCATTCTTCAACATCTTTTACCAATCGTACTGAAATTGCAATTTCCGGCGATGAGAAACTCGCTACAATTTTTATGATTGTTTCGCTGAACTTCACATGTTCAATGCCGTATTCGGAATACGAAGCGGAAAAATACATTCCATTATTCCGAATGACGCTTATCCCGCGGCGGTAACCTGCAAGAGGCAGAAATACTGCTCCGTTTTCTTCCATTTTTGTCCATTCCTCGGCAGTATATTTGCAATTCTTGAAATCATTATTATTCATTCCACTTTTAAACGTAAGCCCCTCTGGCAATGTCCAATCGTCGGGTAGGAGAATAAGCCCCTTTACGCCGTTAACTGTTGCCGCACCCCTCTTTTCACTATAGTTGGGACGACTAACCAAAAGATATTCCCATTCCTTAATGGTAGGCAAACGCCACAGTCCCGCTTCGTTTCCGCCGTTTGAGATAGGATTATGGACACCCCAGTCGATATTAGCCGAATTACCTGTTGCACCACCTTGGTAATAGTCGTTTTTTGTCGTGCTGGTATCGTAAGGTTGATATGCCTTAGCTCCGCTTTTCCAACCCGAAGTGCCCCAGCCGAACAAGTCTATCCAACCATTGTAGGTGGGGGAGATATTTTCATTTTCGCAACGGACGCCGTCAACAAATACATTGCCCGTGTCTTGTGGTTGATTGGGATAGTATTGGGTAGATTTACATTTTCCAACAAAATTCCATTGATTTTCGGCAAAACGCCACGTGTTCGTACTTGCCTGATATTGCAGATTTCCCTGCGAAAAATATATTTTTTTGTCATTTCCGACCGAAAAAGCCGCTTTTATAGCTCCGTTTTCTTTTATAGACAAAGGCGTTTCCTCAATAAATGAAAATGTAACTTCCTTATTTTCAGCGATTAGGAATCTTTGTACATCGGTTTGTGTTTTGTAATATCCCGTAACTTCAAACTCGTCGCCTTCGTCAAAAGTAATGACATCATCCATTGATTTTAGTTGTGGCATAGATGGGGGAGTTGCAATAGGAAAAATGCCAATTGGTGAATTTTCCGACAACGAAATTTTTACCGAAGAAGATTGGTTTTGTGTTGTTGCCACCAACACATACACGCCCGCTTTGGCTTCAATTTTAAATGCGTGCTGACCTATGTTTATATTCTCGGAATAATGTGTAACCTCTTTTCCGTCAGTTGAATACAATGTGAGATTGAGAAGCGCTGGTTTTGCCGCTGTTACTATAACGGTATTATTTCCAATTTGTTGCAGAAACTTTGCATTGCTAATTGCGGTAATGGCCGTTTCTTCATATCCTTGTTGCTTGTTTTGTCGCAAAGTGATAGTATTATCAGGCGAATACAGCATTTTTGATTCTTCAGAAACGGTATTTTTTACTTGAATGCTGTCCATTTCAACATTGGCCGAAAACGAACAGATATAATCAGTTTGGGCAACAAGGGGAAATGCACCCAGAACAAGGCATAGAGCGAGGAGAGAAGTAAAAGTTTTCATAGCCATAAAGTCATTAACGTTTCTATTGATATGACTACAAAAGCAGGGAAAAGGTTGCTAAAATCTTACAACTTTATCTCCATCTCAAGTTGCATTGCTAAACTAAGTTCTTCGTGGATGCCTATTGAAAGATTAAAGGGAATGATATTCACTGCGATACGTTTCTCGCGTGATGCTATGCGTAATCCTGCATTGGCATACAAGTCAGGGTAAAAACTTCTAACATAATGCGAGGCATGACTAATTTCTCCTCCCGTTCCGATTAAGCCATGTAAATAATTTACTTCGGTTCCAACGCCAACGTATAAATAATGCAAGACAATTGCGTTCACACCAATACCCATGGTTATTATGTTGAAATATTCGTCGGGAGTATCAGTTATGCCAAAATTCGTATATGTGCCATGTTTTGTGTGTGGGGCAAGCCAAAGCCAATCTTTCAGTTGCCGTTGGTAGGTGAGAGCAGTGACAAATCCATGTCCATCTACTTTAGTATTATCAATGCCTTCAACGCCTGCGCCAACTTTAATGCTGTTTTTTGAGAATTCCTGTGCTTGTGTTCGTACAACACAACTAACGATTGCCGTAATAATTACCGCGACACGCCAAGATGTTTTTTTCATAATAGTTTGCATTTTCAGTTTTTAGATATGCAAAGATAGGATTAATGCATAATTCACAATGCATAATGCACAATTTATTGGGTAGGAATTATGAGTTATTTTGTGGTGGTTGAACTTGTCGAAACCATATTTACATCGGTAAGGTATGTTTACTACAAATAATATTTTATTCTTTAGTGGTTATATATGGTAGCAACAAACAATATATTATTACTTAATTATGAATTTAGCAACGTTTACTGCCCACGGCAAGACATTCCTCACCGATTTTGTGTATTCCCATCAAAATTTTCTCTCGTTGTGCAGGACGTGGTTTCCGTGTACCACAAGCGTATTGCGACAACAATGTTTTATTGATTCCAGTTGTTTTTGCAAGCCACGCAAACGAAATGTATTGTTTGCATTCCTGAAGAATAGCCGACATATCATATACAAACTCAAATTCCGCCGAAACTGTTTCACCAGTTCTTTCTTTGTGAGCTTTGCTCATTTCAGCAAAAACAGTTAAAAAATCATTTCTTGCATCAATGGCAGAAGTTCCCTCGCCAAATACGCCAAACGGAAATTCATAGTCAGTATAAACGCTATACAAACCTTTTCCGTTACTTTCGATGTGTGCTATAATTTTTCCCATACGTCCATATTTTAAATACCAGCATCTCGTTTAATATTTCTAAGTGTTCCGGGCGCAATTTCTTGACTTCCGTGATGACTTGTCGGGAAATATTTCCCAGTGATAGGGCTGTACCACTCAGGATGTCCCGCAAATTCTCTTCCCGTAAGATAACAGCCAGCTTTTTTCAGCTTTTTGTGAGTTCATTGTATTTCATTTAAAATCTTCATTCTTTTTTGCAAATATAATGCTATTTTTTTGAATAGCAATAATTATTAAGAAATGGAGTATTTTGTGAATCGTTAAGATGATTGCCCAAAACATTGAAAAATCTCGATGAGAAAAATACACGAAAAATTGTCATAAATCGCTAACAAAATATAATTGAAAAAAATCTGTTAAAAAATAAAAAGGCGAAAGACGAGGGAAATAGTCGTTTTTTTTGCGAATAACATTGAAAAACAAGCTATACATTCACAAAAAACACCTAACCCCTCTCCAAACAACAAAAACCCCATTTGTCCTATAATCAATATTATGTTAAATATACGCATTGGAAATCCACCACCGAATGGGATAATATATGTATATTATTTCAAACATGAGGCTTCAAAGTTCTGCCATCACTCGCATCAATCGATGGAATTTTAACTCTTAATTCTTAAATTCCTCTGGCGCTCTGTGAGCAGGATTCAGCGAAACGATGTTTGTAATTTCGTCATACGAGAAATATTTTGGTTTGACCTCGACGCGTTGCAGGATTTGCGATGACGGCAACGGTTGTTTGTCGTTGCGTTCATAGAGATTTTGTCTGTTTATTTCGTCAGCCAAGGATTCTGGTGTCATTTCGTAATTGTTTTGGCTTAAAACGATTATCATTGCATCGTGCAGCTTGTATTTTCCAACCGACAGCGAATGACTGAAATATTTGTTCGGTGCGCTTTTTTCTTTCAAGTCGTCGATGGCTGCGAAATAATTCATATAACCAAGATATTTTGCCAGTACGTTGAGAATTGCGAGCGACAGGTTTGTATGCTTTTGTTGCCACAGGCGTTGAACCGTCTTTGTGCTAATTTGTTCGTTTGGAACACACTTGGTAATCTCCTCCGCAAGCAACTTGCACTCTCCTACCGTCCCTATCGGTCGATTGTACTTCTCGCCTACTGCAACTTTCAGTAATTCAATATCTTGAGGATTTTTCTTCATACGAAACTTTTTACAAAGTTAATAAAATTCTATGATTTTGTATTATGTTCGTTTGTTTCACAAAAACAATCATCAACACTATCGAAATGCATAAATTCCGCAAGAATATTGAGCGTGGTATCATTTACACGTTTTTGAGATTTATTCATGCCGAGAAAAATCCGTTGTAGCGTGGAAACAGACAATTTTTCACCCAACAATTTTCGTAATCGTTTTAATTCCCCGGCATCGTCGAGATTCATACCATAGTTTTTATTGCAGTACTCTCGTACCATGGCAACAAAATTTTTATATCCATCAGAATCTCGCTTCATCACCCTATTTTCCAACAAAAGAAACAATACTCCCCCATTTTTCAAAGTATGAATCGAACTTGACCTAAATTTGACTTAAATATGACCAAAACATGAACTTACTATAAATTGGTTTACAATTATGAGATATGTATTTTTGAAGAAAATATATTGTCCTAAAACTGACCTAAGAAATTGTTGTTTGGATAAAATGATACAGGTAATTTTGAAAAAATTTAAAGATATGGAAAAAGAATTATTTGAAAATGCAAAAAAAATTGAACGACTTCGATCTGAGTATTTACCCGAAAAAATTCAATTATTATTGGTTGGTGAAGCACCACCAGATGCAAGCGATCGTTTTTTTTATTATCCTAATGTAAAAACAAATGATTGGTTATTTATTGCTATTTTAAAAGCATTTAGTGGCAAGAATGCGTACCAAAAGTATATAGAATTCAGAAAAGACAATGATGTTTCTGTTTTAAAAACTCGTTATTTAAATGAACTCAAAAATAGAGGAATTTATCTTATGGATTTAAGTTCCTTCCCTGCAGGAAAAATCACACCAGAATCACAAAAAGACACGTTTTTAAAATCACTTGAGAAATTAGTGAAAAATGGAAATTTGGATAAAGACACTCCAATTATTTTAATAAAGAAAAGTGTTTTTGAATGCCTCTACAAAGTTCTAATTAACAACGAATATTGTGTATTAAATCAAGACGTAATACCATTCCCATCATGTGGACAGCAAACAAATTTTAATGAGAAATTTTTAGATACATTGAAAAAAATAAAATAAGTATAATATTAAAATAGATGATACTATGCCAAACCAAGAATTGAAAGGTAAAAAAACATTCACAAAAGCTGAAGAAACACATATTAGACAAGTTCTAAGAATATTGGAGGAACATAGGACAAAAGCAAATCGTGATAAATTAAGAAACTTAGGCTTTTATATTACAGATTTTACTTCATCAAAAAAAGGATTTACTGAATCTGATTTTAATGATTTGATAAAAAATAAAGATATAAAAATTACGGACTAATATGAAACGAACAATTACCTGTTTTGCAATACTAACGGCGACGATTCTGTCGGCATTTGCCCAAATACCACAGACTTTCAGTTATCAGGCTGTGGTTCGTGATAATAACAACCGTTTGGTTGTAGAACAGCCAATGGAGGTTTACGTGCAAATACTACAGGGCTCCGACGATGGATTTGTGGTTTATTCTGAAAAACACTATACGGGAACTAATCAAAATGGATTAATGACATTTGAATTAGGCGGTGGCGAAACGACCAACAATTTTGCATCCATTGATTGGAGTAATGCCCCCTATTTCGTGAGAACTATTATAAATTTCGACGATGTCATAATACCAAGCGTAACCCCATTATTAGCTGTGCCATACGCTCTTTATGCGGCAAAAGCTGGGAATGCAGATGTGGACTTAACGAAATATTATAGCAAAGAAGATGTTGATGCAATGTTGGATAAGATTAATGCTCAATTACAAAAAATTGATTTACAATTGAATCCGCCAGTATTAGGATTCTCTGTTGCTGAAGACAAACGTGTTCTTTTCTCACAAGGAAATTTGCAATATCAGGCAAGTACAAAAACATGGCGTTTTGCTAAACATCAATGGGATTATGTTGGTTCTCAAAAGAGTGAGAACGAAAGAGCAAATGGAGGAACTATTGCAGGTAGCGATAATGTAGATATTTCTTCTACATATAACGGTTGGATTGATTTATTTGGTTGGGGAACGAGTGGGTATAATGGATGTGAACCATATTTTGTAGAAGAATCGCCTTATGCATTTTATGGCAATGGGAAAAGTGATATAGCTGGAACGAACTATGACTGGGGGGTATACAATACCATTTTAAATGGAGGAACAGATAATATGTGGAGAACACTTACAAAAGAAGAATGGAATTATTTATTTAAAAAAAGAGTAAATGCAACAGAGAAATATGGATTGGCAACTGTAAATAATGTGGTTGGACTTGTTTTATTGCCAGACGACTGGATAATGCCTAAAGATATTACATTTTCTTATGGGATAAGTAATGGTTATAAACAAAACATATATTCTGCAAATGAATGGATAAAAATGGAGGATAATGGGGCAGTCTTTCTACCTGCAGCTGGTTGGCGTCAGAGTTACCGTTATGCAGACGGTCATGTAGGTGTATACTATAATAATAGCTATAATAATAATGAGCTTTATGGCGTAGGATCTTATTGGTCTAGTTCTATTGATACACTACAAAACCAACCATTTAGTGCTCGAAGCTTTCATTTTAGTGAATTATCTGTAAATGGTGGTTCTAGCAATCCAGCATATGGGCGTCCTGTTCGTTTAGTTCAAGATATTTATTGATAATGTAAGAATATATGGTCACAAAAGAAGAATTTTTCAAAAAGATTGATGACATTTCTAATCCAATAAAAAGTCTTAGAGGAAAAGAATATGTGGAAATTAAAAGAAACAGAAATTTTTGTTATGGTGTTAGAAAAGATGAAAAAACATCATTTGAGATAGATCTTGATTTATTATATAAAGCATACAAAGAAAATGATGTATTAAAAACAACATCAAAAGATTTGGAAAGCTTTAAAAAAGCTCAATGTTGTTCTCCTGCTATTGCTATATTGATGGCAACTGGTTTACTTAAAAATGGTAAAACAATTAAATAAATTGTCCTAATTTACCATACTCTTGACTTTCGCAATAAACTGATGTATATTTGAATGTTCATTTTTTGTTTTTAGTTACTCATAATTTTAGATTGAGGCTGCCGTGAGGCGGCCTCAATTTTTATTATTTCATAAACATTATTATATTTGACAATTAATTCTGATAATATGAGCCAGTTTCAAGACATTTTTCCACCAAATTATTATAGAGGAAAGAAAAAAAGAAAGAGTCGTGCTGATTCTGACGAATATTATGTGATAGATTTATGCGATGAAGTTTTAGGTCGTAAAGCTTCCCGCCAACATAGATTTGATTTTTTGACAGGTGACACTGGTAAAAGATTACCCGTTGATGCATATTACGAAGATTTAAATTTAGTTGTGGAATACTATGAACGGCAACATTCTGAGCCAATCCCCTATTGGGACAAAAAAATGACAGCCAGTGGCGTTACCCGACAAGAACAACGGAAAATCTATGATGAACGCCGGAAAATAATCCTTCCTCAACATGGGATAAAGCTGGTTGTTATTAATTATTTTGATTTTGGGACTTCAAAAAGAATTCTACGTAATAAAGCTTATGATATTAAAGTCGTAAGAAATATGCTAAAGGAATACATACCTAAGAAAAAATCCAAAATAAAGAAAAAAAGTAACACTCCGTCATCCACAGACATAAACACTACACAAGCACTTGAGGTCGTTTCTGAACTTCAAGATAAAAATATTAAAACTCTACTAAAGAGAAAAAGAGCAAACGTAAGAGATTATAGTATTGAACAGCGTTGTTTGATTTTGTCAAAATATTCATATGATGAAGGTTCTGGTGTAATATATCGCACAGCCAACGAAGAAGATGAATATTTAAAAGGAATCACTATATATCCTACTTCGGAACAATTAAGTAATGAATTTAATTTGTCATCTTGTAAACAATTGAAAGATTCTGCAAACATTAATGATTTTAATGCTGATCAAATAGCAGAAATCACCTGTGCTGGATATGAGTATGATTTTCTGTCAGGGGAAATCTATAGGACAAATGAAGATTATGAAAACGAAAATGAAATTTCTGATGATTCTAAATATGAGTATCTCTTTACTAACCAGTATGGATATCTTGATAGCTTCGTTTATTACCAAAACAAGTATGTATTTCCAACAACAGAGCAATTATATAAAGAACTAAATTTAGGAGTTTTAGAATCAACAGAGCAACCTAGTTCAACATTAACAATATCTGAAAAAATTCGAAAATTTTTAAATAAAAAATTATTTGTTTTTAATTTTGAAGTCACATTACTTAGCTGTATTATCCTTATACAAATTTGTACCATTATTTTGTTGTATTGTGCTTTAAACGAAACATATGCAGGTTGGTTAATATCTTTTATTTCGATAGCAATTACATATCTTTCATTTCGGAACAAATCTTTTCTTGTATTCGCAATATTAACAGTCGCATTTTGTCTCACTGCTTTTTTTCTTGGGTTATTGATATGATTTTAGAAATTTAAATTGTATAATTGTAATAATTTAAAAAACAAGTTAAGCGATGGAACAAACTGAAAAAATCTCAAAAATCAATCAAGTTTTAGATGAATATTTTAAAACTCATTCTCAACGAATTCTTGCAAAAGATTTAATGCCAGAGTTTATCAAAGCTGGTATTTTTCCCAAAGATAATAAAAATGGATTACCGATTAGAAAGTTATTACGAGAACTTGATAAAAAGAATGAATTAGACAAAATACCATATATATTCCCAGATAGAAAGGAGATAAATACAAATTGGTATTTTCAACAAAAACCCAAAAAATAGTTTATTTCTGCCCTACCATTTTCTTGACTTTCGCAATTAATTAATATATATCTTAAAATCTTTTTTTGTTTTTTGCTCATAATTTTAGATTGAGGCTGCCGAGAGGCGGCCTTTTTTATGAAAACACTTGTTTTGTAACTAAAATATAGTTACATTTGCATATGAAAAAGTAACAAAATGGGAACAAGGGAAAAACTTATTCAACGGTTTAAGTCACAGCCAAAGGATTTCACGTGGGACGAACTTGTCCGTCTATTCTCTGGCTTTGGCTACGAAATAGACAACAAAGGGAAAACGAGTGGTTCAAGAGTTGTTTTTATAAAAGGTGAAAGTACATACACCGCTCACAAACCACATCCGGAAAGCATTGTAAAAGGATATGTAATGAAACAAGTGTTGGATTTCTTAACAAAAAATAATTTGATATGAAAACATTGCACTACAAAGGATATGTCGGAAGCGTTGAAATCAGCGAGGAAGACAACTGTCTGTACGGAAAGGTACTCGACCTTCCGAATGACACGGAAATCACATACGAAGGGGAAACGGTTGCAGAACTAAAAAAAGATTTTATCGGTGCAATCAACGATTATATTGCCACGTGCGAAGCAAACGGCATACAACCACGTAAAAGTTATACAGGCACACTCAATGTTAGAATTTCACCCGAAACGCACACTCGCATAGCGGCAATGGCACGGGATGCTGGCATTACAATAAATGCCTTCATTCGTCAAGTTCTTGACAAAAGTGTTTCTGTATCAATAAGATAATAGAGTCATTACACATTTTTATACTGTCATTATTCCTCAAAATCCATACAACTTTGGGGATTTAGTTCCTCAAAGTTTATATGATTTTGGGGATTATCTCCCCTATTGATTTCTCTCACGATATTCCGACGGCGACATTCCTGTGTGTCGCGTAAAATAGCGGTAAAAATCCATCTGATTCTGGAATTGCAAGGCGTAGGCAATTTCTTTTATATGGGAATTGGTGTGTCGCAAATAGAATTTTGATTCGAGAATCACATACGAGGTAATCCACTCCACTGCCGTGCGGCCGCTCGCCTTTTTCACCGCCACCGACAAATATTTGGGTGTAACGCCCAGTTGCGAGGCGTAAAACGCTACATCTCTGTGCGTTACGTGATGTTTTGCGACAAGGGAGACAAACAATTCCGTCAGTTTATGTTTGGGAAACGACTGCCGTGGCGCGGAAGCAAGACTTTCCTTTGTCTCGTCGTGTGGCGAGAGAATTGTGGAACGGAACAAATTCCTGAAATTGTGTATCAAAATCTGATATTGCAGATTCGCCTTCACCATTCGGTAACGGAAAAGCACGTTTGCCTTTGAAATGTCGAATTCCATTTCTTTCAGCAATTCGTCGGAAATAGCCAAAATGCGGATTCTACATCGCTTCTGCCCTTCCTTTTGCGAAAATGTCACAATGTCGCCGGGAACACTCACCGCAAAACAATCTTTATGAAAATCGTATTCCTCCAGCCCAACAGATAAGTTAAATTCTCCTTCGAGACAATAAATACAGGTCGCCCCCTTGAACTTGCACGGATAAATGTCGAACAAGCCCGCACTGGCTGGGTACGAAATCTCAATTAGTAAAAAATCATCACCGTAGTGCAACGACGGAGATTTCGGAAACCGTTCTCGAATCTGTTTTACTGTTAATGACTGCATACCGCAAAAATACAAAAAGTAGATTTTTTCAGGTAGAAATGAATTAAAATAATAACTTTTAGGCAAAAAGGTATAATAAACGGCGTTGATTGCTATTACCTTAACGGCTATTTTTGTAAAAAATTCAAATATGCAGACATATTCCTATTCATACCCTATCACTTTGGGCGATATCGACACGAATTACACGCTCACAATCAATGCGATACTCTGTTATTTCCAAGACACGATTTCACGTTTTTTGGCGACTGGGCACGTGGCTCCGTTCGACATAAAAAAACAGAATCTAATATGGATGATTATGGAGTTTTATGCTTCGTTACAAGAAAGAAAGCCGCTCTGGTCTGAAAACATACGTGTGGAGGTTTGGATTTCGGAACTTTCGCCTATCAAGGTTTTTGTGGATTTCACAATGAAAGACGACAAAAACGTGGTCTTTGCGAAAGGCACAAGCACCTGGCTGTTGGTTGATGTGCAAACCCGTAAGCCATACCCTTGCCACAATCTCGAAAATTTGGTGAAACTGCACGATGAACACGACGCAATTCGTCATACTAAAATCCGTATGGAGAAAGGCACGACGGAACTCAACACCATCAGCCACAATGTTTCGCCTGTGGAAATTGATTTCAACGGGCACACCAATAACCAAAACTATGTGCGATTAGTTGTTTCGCTTGTTCCGTCGCATTTTATTGAAAGCCACAACCTTGTGAATTTTCATATAAAATATGCACAAGAAACATTCTTGGGCGACAAACTCATCGCCACATTGCAGGAATACGGCGAAACCTGTCTTTCGTGCGACATCCGTAAGGCAACCGACCAATCGCTTGTATGCGAAATCTCAAGCCATTGGGAACATCGATAACTGTTTTGCCCTAAATTTGACCTACCCAAATATTGATTTTCGCATCACGCCAAAAGTAAATTTGGAAAATTTAGTATATTCGTAAACTTAATTTTCCAAATAAAAATGCGTCTATCCGATGCAATATACATTGTTGTTAGTGAATCCCCAAACGGATTAACTATAGCGGAAATATGCCAAAACGTGAATGAACGAAAAATGGTGACAAGTAATGGAACAAAATGTGCTGTTTCGTTGTCACAGGTGCGACGTGCGGTTGAAATGCATCCATTATTGACACAAAATAAGAAAAAAAAGCCGATGCTTATTCGTGTAAATCGCAGGGCTGTCGCCGCCCGTGAAGCATCTACCCTTTCAACATCAAAGGAAAAAACAAAGAAAACGATAGTTGAAACAAAAGAGGACACGCCTATCATTGCCGAATGCTCTCTGTGCGGCTACCGAATGACCGTTCCCAACCGTAATGCTCCTGAGCTTTCCGACTACTGTCCCGAATGCGGCGGATTTTGGATGGAAAACGATGGACAAATAGTATATTATGCCGATATGTTCACAATAATTGATGGATAAAATGCCCAAACGAATGATTCATTTTGTTGAAAAACCTATCAAAAGAAGTGCCGTGCGACGATTTTTCGGACGGGAGTTCTATATTGCCAAACGGTTTTTGAAATGGCATTTTTCCGGTACAAATTTCTCAAAAATCGACCATACAACCTCAGTGCCGAATGTTTGGATTGAACACAAATCTACCCTTTTGCGAAAGTTGAAGGACGTGGATATGTATCTGCAATACAACAAGATAACGAATCTGAATCTGGCAGTGGCAAAAATAAACGGCGTGGTCATCAAACCGGACGAGACGTTTTCCATTTGGCGAATGGTCGGTCGTCCCACCAAACGCAAAGGATACAAAACAGGGATGATGATTCACAACGGAAAGGTTTCAACGGGGATAGGTGGAGGATTATGCCAACTCGGAAATCTCATATATTGGATGGCGTTGCACTCTCCTCTTACCGTGAAAGAACGCTGGCGTCACAGTTTCGACGTGTTTCCCGACGTGAACCGAACCATACCGTTCGCCTGCGGTGCCACACTCGCCTACAATTATATAGACCTTCAGTTGGAAAACAACACCGATATCACTTTCAAAATCAACCTTTGGCTCGACGAGGAATATCTACGAGGTACGCTTTGTGCCACTATTCCGGCAGACAAAGAATACGAGGTATATGAGACCGACCAACGTTTTGAACAACAATGGTGGGGCGGCTACACTCGCCACAACCGAATTTACCGACGTGTCACAACCATTGCGACAGGCGAAACCACCGAGGAACTTGTGAGCGAAAACAACGCTATTATGATGTACAACCCGATGCTGAAGGAATAACAAAAGTTTAATTGAGAATGCACAATTCATAATGCACAATGCATAATTCATAATTCATAACTCATAACCCATAACCCATAACCAACAACTCCTAACTAATAACAACTTGTGAATAAGTTACCATAAAATTCTCGCTTTGGCTCATTGCTTTTTTATACTTTTGAATACTAATTCGTTAGTAGATGATACAATTCGAAGAATTTGAACTGAAAAATGGGCTTCGGTTCATTGTGAATATTGACAAAACAACGCCGTTTGTCGCTGTTAACACGCTCTATAACGTTGGTTCGCGGGACGAGAATCCTGAACAGACGGGATTTGCACATCTATTTGAGCATCTGATGTTTGGCGGGTCAAAACACATTCCGTCGTTCGATACGCCGTTACAAAAAGTTGGCGGCGAAAACAATGCGTTCACCACCACCGACATTACAAATTATTATATCACAATTCCGTCAAATAATCTTGAAACGGCATTTTGGCTTGAATCGGATAGAATGTTGGAATTGGCATTCTCACAAAAAAGTTTAGATGTGCAAAAAAACGTTGTGTGTGAGGAATTTAAGCAACGTTACTTAAACCGTCCCTACGGAGATTTGTGGCTACTTGCCCGACCGCTCGCCTACACGGTTCACCCCTATCAGTGGGCAACAATTGGCAAGGAACTCAGCCACATAGAGAACGCCACCATGCAGGATGTAAAATCGTTCTTTTACAGCCATTATGCTCCGAATAATGCGGTTATTTCCATTTCGGGAAATGTATCATTGCGGACGGTGAAACATTTGGCAAAGAAATGGTTCGGCGACATTCCCCGCCGTGACATCACACCGCGCAATCTTCCGCAGGAACCCGAACAGACAGAAAAACGTACACTCACAGTTGAGCGCAACGTACCTGCATCATGTTTATTCAAGGCATTCCACATGTGCGGACAGGCAAATCAGGACTTTTACGCCACCGATTTGATTTCCGACATACTTTCAAACGGAAAATCAGCACGGTTGTACCAAAATTTAGTGGAAAAACAGAAACTTTTCAGTGAAATCCATGCCTACATCACAGGCGAAATCGACCCAGGATTGTTCATCATCACAGGAAACCTAAATCCTTCTGTATCAATGGAATCAGCCGAAAAAGCAATTTATTCCGAAATACAAAAAATCAAAGAAGGATTTGTGTTTGACTACGAATTGCAAAAAGTTAAAAACAAATTTGAAAGTTCAGCGGTGCTTGATGAGATTGATGTTCTTTCCAAAGCAAAAACCCTTGCCTATTATGCGAATTTGGGAGATGTGAATCTTGCCAACAATCGTCTGAAAAAATATGCGGAAGTGTCGCTCGTTGATGTAAAACGCGTGTCAGACAAATTATTTGACGAAAAGAACGATTCAACCGTCTATTATTTAGCAAAACAGTGATTATGCGGAAACTACGAAGAAATAAAGAACCTGAATATAAACTGCTGAAAAAGCTGTCGATTTCAAAGCCCGATGTGATATATTCCAAAGCGGGATTTCCGATGTATTTGCTGCCGATTCAAGACCAAGAAATTGTGAAAATCGACTTCGTGTTCAATGCAGGCGATTACTATGCAAGCCAAGCATTGGCTTCATTGTCAACACTTTCCATGCTTCAGGAAGGTTCGCTGACACAGACAGCCGAATCAATTGCCGAACGGCTCGATTTTCTTGGCTCGTATCTTTCATGCAGCACCACAAAGGACAAAGCTGTGATAAGCCTGTGCAGCCTTGAGAAACATTTGGCGGAATCGGTGAAAATCGTTACCGATTTTATACTCCACCCATCGTTCCCCGAAGATAAATTTGCCACTCACCTATCAAAACGAAAGGAACGCTACAAGATTGATATTGAGCGCGTTGAAGTGCTTTCCCAAAAGAAACTCGCACAAGTTTTATTTGGTGGCGAACATCCCTACGGCCGTTCCTGCCACATTGATGATTTTTCCACAATAACAAGAAATGACATCGTTCTGTTTCATACCAACAACTATGTGGCTGAAAATCTGAAGATTGTATTGTGTGGAAACCTAAAGTCAAGCGAGGTGAAAAATATTATCCACTATTTGTCGGAACTTCCAATAAACACTTCAAATAATGGTATCAATAAAAATGAATATCAAATAGTTAGCGATAGCGAACACAAACATTTTATTGAAAAAGAAAATGCCGTTCAGTCGTCAATCAACATTGGAAAAATTTTGGTAAACCGTACCCACAAGGATTTTGTGCCGCTTCAAGTGCTTAACACGGTGTTAGGTGGCTACTTCGGCTCGCGTTTGATGAGCAATGTCCGTGAAGACAAGGGTTATACCTATGGTATAGGTTCAGGCATCATTTCCTACGAAAAAAGTGGCTATTTCATCATCACCACACGAGTAGGAAAAGAAGTCGTTCAACCTGCTTTGGATGCAATATATCACGAAATCAAACGTTTACGTACAGAACAGATTCCGCAAGATGAGTTGGATATGGTGAAAACGTATATGTTATCGACGATTGTCCGCAATTTTGACGGTGCGCTGGCAACCAGCGAAATGTTACGGAACACGTTCGACTACAATATTGATTTTTATAAATATTACCAACAATTTTGGAGTCGTGTAAAAAAGATACAAGCAAAAGAATTACAACAACTTGCGAACGATTATTTCAACGAAAACTCTATGTATGAGGTTGTGGTCGGATAATATACAAAAACACATTGTTTCAGCATTGATGTGCGTAACAGTCCTATTCTGCCTTGCGCCAAATTGCCTTGCCGACGACATTGACCCTACCGATATATCCTACGTTTCCGTGAATCCCTACACGAACGAAGTCACCGTGAGTTGGTACAAAAGTGAGTCGGCGAATATTAAATTTACCCGAATTTTGTACATTTATGAAAAATCCACTTTGGTTAAAGGAAATGGCATAGTTGACATTCCCGGAAACGACGATAAAACCTTTGTGTTTAAGACAGATACGGTTACGCAGTTCACCTTCGACGCAAATGAAAAGCCAATCACATTGGCGGTTGACGCCTATTCTGAAAATGGCTCCAATAGTACATCGTTGCGAGAATACCACACCACTATGATTGCGTCGGCAAAAACCACTTCATGTCCTTCGATGATAAAAATATCGTGGACAGGCTATTATGGGTTCGAAATTGCCGTTGAAAAATATGAAATCATTGAATCAAGTAATGGCACCGAAACCGTTGTAAAAGAATGCAATGCGGACGAAACGACCTGCCTGCTTGAACTCAACGAAACCAAAGACAGAAGTTTCTTTGTCCGTGCCACATTCACTGACTGCCGTGGAAAAAAACAAACATCTACTTCATGTATGTGCGAGGTTTCACAAAAAGCCTACAAATTGCCGGAATACTTAAAGATTGAATCGTTAGATATTGAAAAACAAGACATTACACTAACGTGCCTTTGTGATGTCTCGTCGGATTTTCGCACGTATATTCTATCAAAGGCAATTGGCAACACAAGTGAATTTATTGAGATTGATACTATTACATTGTCTTCGGAAAGTTCAGGCAAACTCATTTATACCGATAAAAACGCATTTGAAAGCGTTCCCGACGTTTCCTATCAAATTTCCGTTTACAACAACTGCGACAGCCTTCTGTTGCGTTCTCAAGCCCATCCATCTTTACTGCAAGTGTTTGATTATGATGATGGTAGAATAAATGTTCTTCAATGGAACGAGCAAGGTGAAAATGTGTTGCATTACCGCATTTGGCGTTCCATCAACAATGGTTCCGAGCAAATTATTGCCACAACGAATGATGTGACATACGAAGATGATATTTCCGACATCCGTAACAACTGCGTTTCGCTGTGTTACAGAATTGAAACAATTTATCCTGATGGAGTTTCATCGTTTATGTATAGAGCTTGTGTAGATAAGCAATATAAATTACTGATACCGAACGCAATAAACCCATATAGCGACATTGAGGAAAACAGGATATTCAAACCAAAATACGCCTTTTTAGCTGGCGAATACAAAATGGAGATTTTCAACCGTTTTGGAGGTTGCGTGTTCTCCAGCGATGACATTAATGTTGGTTGGGACGGCACAATTAAAGGTCAAATAGCCCCCACTGGCACGTATCAATACAAAATACAAGTGAATCTGCCGAACGGCGAAGTAATTCTTCGGCACGGTGTGGTGAATTTATTTTACAAATTAACAGAATAAACCACTCTGTTTTGTAAAGAGCGCGCCAACGTGACTTCGTCGGTATATTCAAGTTCGTCGCCCACCGAAACGCCCCGAGCCAACATACTGATTTTCACAGACGGGAATTCCTGTAACTTCTTGAAAATGTAAAAACTAGTGGTATCACCTTCAGTTGTCACAGGAAGCGCGAAAATCACTTCTTTTATTTCGCCTGTGGCAATTCGTTCCATAAACGACGAAATATTCAAATCCATCGGAGAAATGCCTTCTATGGGCGAAATAACGCCTCCTAACACGTGATACAGTCCTTTGTATTGATTTGTCCGCTCTATCAACAACACGTCTTTTACATTTTCAACCACGCACACTATAGAATTGTCGCGCGACGGATTGGCGCAAATGTCACAAATTTCATTATCGGAAATGGTATGGCATTTTTTACAGAAACGCACCTCGGTTTTCAAACGATAGATGGATTCACTCAAATTTTTTGCAAACGAATCATCTTGACGCAAAATATATAAAGCAAGACGCAACGCATTTTTTTTGCCAATTCCAGGCAACTTACTGATTTCATTAACAGCAAGTTCCAACGATTTTGATGGTAATTGGATATTTTGCATAATTCTATTATTCCGTTAATTGCAAATAATTTGCGGTTAATTCGTTTGCAAGAAGTTCCATTTGATGAGGCGCGGACAATTCATTGAAACCCGTGATTTTTCCACGGCAATTTTTTGAGCCGCACAAACATGCTTTATTCAACAAACCGCTTGTCACGGTTGTTTCCGTTGTGGCATAGTCGAATGTGATTTCCTCGCCTTTGCGTATAGGTTTTATGGAAAGCATAAGTATTTGTGCCACATTTCGTTCCTCATCGTAATTGGCAATAATTTGCGTATTTGGTTCGCAGGAATGGTTTGCAAATGCACCAAAGTCGCCTGGTTCTATATGTTTATCTACAGCAACTTGGATAGATGTTCTGGTTCGTTGGTCTGTAGCAGTGTCTTCGTACAAAAAAATGATAGTATGTTTGGCAATATTGTCCTGCGCTATCAGTGCCTTCTCCCCTTTTAAGAATAAGCTATCACCAATAGCAACCTTTTGATTTTTAATTATATAACAACCCATAATTAAATAATTAGTTAAACAGTCGTGTGCTTTGGTAGAAACCTTTTTGACGAGGATCCTTCCGCATTCTCCACGACAAGAATATTTCGTGGCATCCCGACGAATAGCGGCTTTTGTCGCCAATATTGTAGTCATACGAGTAGCCAATAAAAATCCTGTTTTTCAAAATAATTCCAGCAAGCGCAACCACAGCCTCTTTTGAGCGGTACGACGCCCCCAACCAACACGTATTGAATAAATAAAAATTCGTGTTGGCCTCGATTTGCACCATATCGCTTCCATACTTCATCAAAGCAGTAGGTACAATCATCACCTTGCCATTTTGATTGATGCGGCATTGTGCATAACCGTAAAAATGTCGTGGCATATTATTGATTATCAACGAATTGTTTGTAACGTGAGTGGATGATACTCCTATTGTCACTACTTCGTGAATCATAAGATTCAACCCAACATTGAGAGTTGGAATCATATAGCTGTTTTCCGTTCCGATTTCGGGGTCACTTACCGTTTGATTTTGGAACACAAATTCATCTTCGTCGATTGCACGGTTGATGAAACCGCCAGCGAAACCAAGCGTCAGCCGTGATTTTTTGCCAATATTTACGCCATACGAATAATTCACTGTTGCCGTGATTTGGTTTTCAAAACCGATCTTATCGTTCACTACGTGCAATCCCAAGCCACCAATATTTTTCGTTTTTCCGTCAACGCTCAGCGTCTGGAACAGCGGCGAGCCTTCCATTCCAAGCCATTGTTTGCGTGCAAGCAACGAAGCGCGGAAGGTTTCCCCCTCGCCCGTAAACGATGGATTGTAGCTAATTTCGTCGAACATATAATTACTGATGCCAATATCGTTTTGCGCATAGAGTGAAGTGCCCCATAAGATGCAGAAAATCAAAATAATATTTCGAGTTATGCGTTTCACGTTATTTTTTCTCTTTTAGTTGTAATTGTATTACTTCATTGATTGGCAGTCGGTTACCATTTTCGTATGCAACAATGAACGAATTGTAACCTAAATTGTCGATTTCATCTTTCATAAACGAAGCCTCCTGAAATGTGGTAAACATTCCAACCGTGTATTTATACAAGCCGTCAGAATCCTTTGAACAATATGTAGGAACGCCTGGCATATTTTTATTCACTTTTTTAAACAATGTGTTGTTTTTGTTGGTCATAGCGGCAATTTGCACACGGAAATACAAACCATTCTCCTTTGGCTCCTGTTTTCCCGCACGTTCTACCTTTCGAACTGTTTCATTGTGTTCCTCTGCCTTTTTAGCCAACTGAAGTTGTTCGAAATTAATAATAGTGAAAGTTGTCCGTCGATTTGCCTGATGTTCCTCATCCGTGACTGCATTCGGATAAATTGGACTCGTTTCCCCCCAGCCCTTCCACGTAAGCCGGTTCATATCAACGCCTCTGGAATTGAGGAAATCAACCACCGCCTTCGCTCGGTTGTTCGACAAAATCAAATTGTAGATGTCCGAAGCCCGTTCATCGGTGTGGGAATTTACTTGAATGCAGATTTCGGGATTATTGTTGAGCAACGATACTAAATTTTCAAGTTCATCGAGATATTCTGGTCGAAATTCGTATTTGTCAACATCGTAATAAATGTCGTGAATTTCGTATTCTTTATTTTGTTCAATTTTACGCATATCAAAATCCATTTCAAAACCGTGTTTGGAATCCATTATGATGGATTTTGTAACACCTTGGGTATTAATCAGTTTTCCTGTTGGAATAAGATAATCGTCTTTGTAGGCGAAAATTTTATACTGCTTATCTTTTTCCATTGCCGGATAATGATACACGCCGGACGAATCGGTCACGAGAGTGTCAACAGCCTCTGTTTCAACGTTTTTTATTATCACAATTGCATTAGCGACCGGTTTTGAGAACGACAACACTCGTCCCACCACTTCAATATTCACATCTTTCAACTTAAATAAGTAAATATCGTCGCTTCCCACGCCACCAATTCTATTTGACGAAAATACGCCACAATTTTCCTCCAAATACATTAGGCTAAAGTCGTCGGCGCTGGAATTAAACGGAGGGCGGAGATTGATTGGTTGCGAGAAGTTTTCTCCAACTTTCGGAGCATAATAAATATCCAAACCGCCATAGCCTTGCCGTCCGTTCGACGAAAAATACAAGCCGTCATTGTTAGAAACGTATGGAAACATTTCATTTCCCGGCGTATTTATTTGACTTCCTGCATTTTGCGGTTCTCCCCATTCAAACGTAACAGTATCAAGTTTGCAAAACCAAATGTCGGTTCCGCCCATTCCCGCTGGATTATTCGACACAAAATACAGCGTTAATCCATCAGGTGAAATTGCTGGGTGTCCCGAACTATAATCATTTGACTGGTATTTGAATGGTTCTTGCTTTCCCCACGAGTTTTTCGATTCGTTATATTTTGAACAAAATATATTACAGTTTTTCTCCGCGCCATTTTTGCCGTTACATTGCATAAAATACGCCATTCCGTTGTGAGTGTCAAATGTGAAAGAACCTTCGTTATACGAAGAATTGATGCCTCCCTGCAATTTCGTTGGTGGTGCCCATGAATTTTGGTCAATATTGTAATACGTTTCATACAAATCCTCAAAACCTTCTCCCGTGTAGGAATACACAAGACTATCGGAACCAAAGCGTGATGTGGTGAATACGATTTTGTTGCGGAACGGCGTTGTGGCAAAATCGCTGTTGCGCGTGTTGATTTGCTGCGCGTTGATTATATCATAGATGGATTCCTTAGTTTTGGCAGTATCGGCGAACGTGCAGGCCTTAATGTACGAGCGGATTGTTTCATCGGCGGTGTTCAGTTTCAGTTGCCGCTTAAACATCTCGCGGGCTTGATGATAATCACCAAGCATCATTAACATTTCACCATAGTGTCTGTAAAAAACTTGACTTGAATCACGGTAATTCAGTGCATCGGCGGTTTGATAGAACGGAATTGCCCGCTCGTAGTTGTTTGCCCGATAATAACATTCCGCTATTTTGAAACTTGCATACGAGGCCAGCATATTGTCACCCTCGCTGCGGGCCTCAGCCAATGTTTTTTCGTAGTATTCGCGCGCCGTGGCGTATAGATTCTCCTTGTACGCCTTATCCCCTTTCTTTTGGAACTTTGATTGGGAAAGCGCCGAGAATGCTATTAAACAGAAGAACAATATGTAAACCAAACGTTTCATTCAGACTTAATTTCTAATCAACATCAATGGACCATTAAAGGTCTTTCCATTGGGCAATGTTATCATATAAAAATACGTTCCTGCGCTCATTTCCTTGCCATTGTACGTGCCATCCCAGCCGCCAAGTCCCTTGTATAATTCTTGTCCCCATCGATTGATGATTATGAGTTCGGTTTCGGGCATTCCATCGAAAAAGATGTCGTTTATGCCGTCGCCATTGGGCGTGAACACGTTTGGAATGCGGACTGTTGGCAGCACAAGCAATGATTTTGTGAGCGAATCCTTGCACGCCTCATAGATGTATCCTGTCAGTGTGATATCGTATGTTCCGTCTTCCGCAAACACGTATGGAAACGAATAGTCGGTACCGCTATATTGTTCGCCAATCGTCCAACTCCATGTGATTGGTTTATCGTAAGCCGTTGTGTCTATGCGATTTATAAACGAAATATCTTCGAAGATTTCAACCGCATTTTTGTCCATATCAAACTGAATGGACGGGATTTCCAATACGGTAAAACTTTTCTGGGATTCCTCACTGTTTTCGCAGCCATGTTCGTCGGTGACTTTTACGCCTATCACATAGGTATTAGCTTCGGCGTTAGCCATCAATTTTGGATTTTTTTCATCGGTCGCTGTCAGATAATTGTTTGGCGCACAACTCCACACTTGCGACACATAATCGTTTTGCAACCCCAGAGCAATTTCCGTTCCTTGACAAACAGAATCGTTGCTTGCGGTAATTTCGGGATTTGGCAACGCAAAAACCGTAACTGTTGCTGTTGCCTTGTCGCTTTCGCAATCGTTGGCGGATTGTGTCACGTAATAGATTTGTGTGCCGGCAGCTGCGGTTGATGGCGTTGGTGCGGTTGGCAAACTATTATTTCCCGAATCGTACCAAGTCAATTTTCCAGTTATATGAGCCAACAAATTCCGCAAATCATACGAAGCCGATTCGTCGCCTAAACAATATTCTTTCGAAATGTTATTGAGCGTTTCAGGAATGCCGTGAACCGTGATTTGGATTGATTCAGGCGATTCCATTTGGCAACCATACGTGCTTACAAAATTATAGGTGATTGTATTGTCATCAAATCCGTTTGCCGTATAAGTTGCTGATTTAACGTCTTCTGTATCAGCAACTACTCCATTTCCCGACCATGTTCCTTGGGCTGGGAACGGACCATTTCCATCATCGCCAGACAGAATGTTTGCCGTCAGATTGAGCGAAGTAAGGTCGCAAATTTCCATATCATCATCATCGGAAATAATTGATACAGTTGGTTTTGCCTGAATTTGCACAAAATTCTGTTTTGTTACGGAATACACACAAGCGTCAACTTCAGTCTGCAAAATAATATCGTATGTGCCAGGTTGAACTGTTTGCGAAATATTCTGTGTGTTGACATACTCCGTATAATTCTTATTTTTGATAGTCCACGTCCACGAATCAATTGGTTTTGGATTTGCAACAGATACATCCGTAAGGTGCAGAATTTCTTCGTCGCATAACAATGTATCACCTTTGAAGTCAGGAGTTACACCATAAATTGTCACCGAATTGCCAACCATTGGTATTTCGCAACCATTTGCATCAATAATTGTCAGCGATGGCGTATAAACATTGCCTTCGTCATATACATAATCGACATTGTCGGTGGTTGTGTTTTGGAATTGTCCATCGCCAAACACCCATGAATATCGCATAACATCTTTTGTGTCAACTGCTTGCATTGATATGGTTGTGTATGTGCAGCCATTTTCAGGTTCTACATTAAAATGACCGACAGGTCCATTTACAGTAATATATTGCGTTCGACTAATTGTATCAGAACAACCAATATTATCTTTTGCAATCAACGTAACATCGTATGAACCAACGTTTTGATATTGCCACAAGGCAGAATCTGGAATGGATTGCAACGTGGATGAATTTTCTCCAAAATTCCATAAATATGTTGCATGTTTGGCTATCGAATGATTTTTAAAAATAACTTTTGCTGGTGGACAATCAAACATAGTTTTATTATCAACCGCTACAAAATCCGCTTGTGGATAACGCAACACAATGGTTTTCTTTATATTGTCAACGCAATTATTCTTGTCGGTTGCCGTAAGTTTCACAGTAAATTCAGAGGCTTCGTTCACCGAATACTTATGCGAAGCAGTTGTGGATTGGTTGCCGTCGCCCCACGTCCACACATAGTTCAAACCTTCCCCATCTGATTGATTTTCAGCCTGTAACTCATCATAATGACAGATAGCCTCAGGAATTGAAAAATCAGCCGTCGGGAATGTCACTGTTATGGCAATTGGTTCTGATTTTGAAGAACAGCCGAGTTTATCGACCACTTCTAATGACGGGCTATACGAGCCTTTTTTATACGTGTGTGCAGGCGATTCGTTCGCCTTGGTTGTATCAACCCTTCCATCATCATACGACCAAATATATTTGTCAATTTTCAACGAGCCTTCAGCTTGCGCAGTTGCCGAAAATTGCACTGACAAATCGGCGCATCCAGTTGTTTTATCAGCCGAAAATGATTGGATGGTCGGATTGGAATACACCCGAACGACATTGGAAATCACTTCGGATTTTTCACACCCCGTTGAAGAGACAATTTTTAGTTCAACATTGTATGTCCCCGCATTCTCAAACGTATGTGTAATCACATCGGTATCAACCATTTCTGCCTCTGTTCCGTCATTAAATGTCCACGTGCGTCTTGCCACTGTTCCTGCCCCCGATTCCAACAAACTTGCATCGGTGAACTGCACCGACTCACCCTGACAAATTTCTGTAACATTTTGTTCCATCGCAATTGTAATTCCCGATGTGTTCAACGGAATTGTAATTGCATCCTCGCAAGTACCATTGTATGTGGTAAGCGTTACGCTATACGTGTCAGGCGTTGTAAATTCGTGCGTCACAATGTTTGTTTCCGCATCAGCTTCTATCACCGTGCTGGTACTCAAATCCGTCACTTTCCAATGTCCTTCAATGCCATTCGGTTCCACTTTCAATCTTGTACCATCGCCAAAATTCCATTCAAACGATTCCGCGCCTTCCGACAATGCTGGGTCAAACGTCATTGTGCTTGGAAATGAACAAATTGCAGTAGGCGAATATGTGAAATTTGCAGTAGGAGGCTTCACTGTCACTGCCTTTGAACCAAATTTTGTAGATGGACAATAATAATTATACGGCACATACAAAACGCTATAACTTCCTGATTCAGGGAATATTATGGTTATATCAGTTGTAGTAACCGTTGTGTCTATTCTAATCGTGGAGTTTTTCTTGGAAAACACCCATTTCCACTCCGTAACATCGGGAGATGGTTGTGCCTTAAACACAACTTCCACATTTGGACAAAACTGAAATTCCGAAGGTGACATTATTTTTGCCACAATATTACTTACATCGCCGATTTTCAACACGTTAGTCTTTGTTCCGACACACCCAAACTCATCAGTCACCGTAATTTTAATAGGATATTCACCACCTTTATTATATTGTATAACAGAGGTGGTATTTGAAGTTTCCGCGCTTCGGTCATACAAATATTCCCATTCAGTGTTTGTAATGTTCACAAGCGATGTGCTGATGTCGGTAATGGTAATGTCGGCGTTTACGCAAAAATGCGGTGACGCATATTTGTCGGACATTGTGAAATCAGCCACTGGATTTGTTTTTGTAATAAATTGTTCAATTGTTTTCTGTCCACTACATCCATGAGAATCAACAAGTTTGAGCGTCACATCATACAAACCGCCCTCGGTATAAGTATGGGTTGGCGATTCGTCGAATGACGTTGTTCCATCACCAAAATCCCACATATACGACACAGCTTCCGGCGCTGTGAACGTCACGTGCATCTCCGTTCCGTCATCGCAACTATGACGATTATCGGCGGTAAAATTCATATCGGGAATTGGACGGACATAAATGGTTTTGGTTGTTGTGCGCGAACAACCATTTTCGCCATACATTGTCAGCTGAATCGGCACATTCCCCGATTTCTTATAAATATGGGTTACAGACACTTCCTCGTCGGTGAGAATTTCGCCATCTCCGAAATTCCAATCGCACGATACGATAGGAATGCTCGCTGTGGCAGACATTGATGCTATTTCGCCATAACAAATTGTGTCGGAAATGTTTATCTGTGCCGTATGTGCATTTACCTGTATAAAGTTTTCGAACGACTTTTTCGTCGGACAACCTGAATTTGCCGTTGCCGTTAAACTCACCGAGTACATTCCATCCTGCGAATACGTGTGGTTTGGCGACTTTTCCGATGAAACAGCGCCGTCTCCAAATTCCCACAAATATTCCACCACATCGTCGTCGTCGCAAGTTGACGAAAATTCTGCCGTAAGCGGAGCACTACAAAGTTTTGTTACAGGGGAACTTATCGAAAAGTTCATTTCATCTGTCACATGCACATAACCATTCTTCACTTTTTCCGCACTACACCCGTTCGCATCAACCACCGACAAACTTACGCTGTAGTCGCCTTCGGTCAAATAAGAGTGGACAGGATTAGCAAGTTTCGACACTCCAGCGTCACCAAAATGCCATTCGTACCCCACTATGTCAAAATCCGAATGAGATTTGTCGGTAAAAACCGCATCGGAATTCACACAACCAGAAAATGATGTCAATTCAAAATCAACCTCAGGCTCGGAATAAATGGTAATCTGTTCCGATTTCACGTCGAATACGTCGCCTTTCCATACTTGAAGAGTAATTGTGTATGTACCAGGCAAATACGTGAATTTATATGATTTCGAGCGAATTTCGTTTTTGGTAACGCCATTACCAAAATTCCATACCCATTTTTCGGGAGAACCAGACGATTGATCGTCAATTTCGATGACAGTGCTGCCACAACCGCTCGTGGCAGAAACCGTAAACGACGCCGAAATCTGTGCTTTCGCAATAACAGTCGCAACACACAGCACCAACGTGCAAAGCCCCATTTTCAGTTGATATGGCAAAAATCTTGTCATTCGTCAATACCCATTTCTCAATTTGGAAAAATAGTTAAATTCTACATATCAACAACGTCCAAATTTGAATATTTTTATACAAGTTATCTACATTTTTATTTGTTTTCCGTATTTTCGTTTTTTGAAAATTCAAAATATGATTTCTATTTTGATTCCGATATACAACATTTCCGTTTGTGAACTTGTCCATTGTGTTCACAAACAAGCCGTTGCATTAAACATACCATTTGAAATCATTCTTATTGACGATAATTCCGAACAACAATGGAAAGAAACAAATAAACAATTATCATCATTGCAGAATGTTGAATACAAAGAACTTACAGAAAATATTGGGCGTGCCAAAATCAGAAATCTATTGGCTGATACGGCACAATACTCCTATTTGTTGTTTTTGGATTCCGATGTAAAAATTTATTCCGAACAATTTCTACAAACGTATATTACTCATTGTCAACCGAATAGCGTGGTTTATGGCGGAATGCTGTATGACTCAATGCCACCATCGCCACAACAGCGACTCCGTTGGAATTATGGTAGAAAAAAAGAATGTCTTTCGGCAAAACAACGACAAAAAAATCAATACAAATCTTTCAATTCCATAAATTTCCTGATAGACAAACATGTGTTTGACATTACTCGTTTCAATGAAACAATTTCCACCTACGGACACGAGGACACCCTGTTTGGATTTCAGTTGGAACAAATGCACATTCCTATTTTGCATATCGACAATCAAGTGTTGCACATCAACACGGCGACGAACAGAATTTTTATAGAACAAAATAAACAAGCGGTGGAAAATCTATACAAAATGTACCGAAATTCTCCGAAAAAAACAGCCTTTCGTAGGAATATCAAACTACTCCGACTGTTCCATTTTTTAGAACAACTTCATTCGGTAAATTTAGTGGCCGCTTGTTACACAAAACATCACGAAAGACTTCGTGAATACATAGAAAAACACAGCAGCCTTAGACCACTTAATATACTGAAAATTAGTTACTTGTGCTTTATTTCAAAACATTATGCGAAATAGTGTTTCCACCACGATTGGAACACCAATAGCGACCATATCTGTGCCGGAGCATCATTCGGCGAAGGGCTTATCGCAACATTACGCAAGTTGGCAATCGCATCATATTTGAATATTCCCTGCTCTTCTATAAATTGTTTTGACAACAATGATTCTTGTAAGTCGCGGAACGTGGTTTTACACCATGCATACAACGGAACTTCAAAGCCTTTTTTCGGTCGGTTATATAATTCCGACGGTAAATCATCGCGGAATGCATCCTGCAAAATCCGTTTTTTCATCTTGCCAGTAATCTTATATTCCGACGGCAACGAATTGACAAATTCCACAAACGTATGATCCAAAAACGGTGTACGGACTTCCAAACTGTTGTCCATCGACATTCGGTCAACTTTGGTGAGCATATCGTTTGCCAACACAAGTTTTTGGTCGGCCAGCAAAATATCGTTCATCGTAACATTCTCGCCAAACGTGAAATAATGTGATTTCCAATCGGTCACATCTACTACATTTGTGTCGTGCAACAACGCCAACGCATCGTTTTCCGAAGCGAAACAGCACCATTTGTAATATGCGTCAGCAGTCGTCATGCTCGCACCCTCAGCATATTTCACAACCTTTCTGAACACATTGAACAGCGCATTCGAACGTGACTGCGGCAAATGTTTCAGCAACGGATATGCTGCCGCGACAACAGAATTTAATCCTTTGTGCTGCAACTGGTTATAATGAGCAAAATGTTTGTGGTAGCCAGCAAAAATTTCATCCGCTCCATCGCCCGAAAGCGCCACAGTGACGTGTGGTTTCACATATTTGCAAAGCACGTGTACCGCAATTGATGAAGAATCGGCAAACGGCTCGTCAATGTTGCTCAAAATCTCAAACAACGATTCTTCAAGTTTTGCGTTATCAATTTGTATTTCAGTATGTTGCGAATGTATTTTATTTGCGACCAACCGAGCGTAATACGTTTCATCAATAAACGGATTATCCTTGAAACCTATGGAAAATGTCTGCAAACCGTCAACGTAACGACTTGCTATTGTGCTGATTACGGAAGAATCAATGCCACCGCTCAAAAACGTTCCCAGTGGAACATCCGAAATCAATCGTTTTTGAACCGAAGCAGTCAGTTGTTCAATCAATTGAGTTTGAGCCTCTTCGTATGACAAACGACTTTTCTTCTCCGCAGATTGTTCCAACGAAAAATATCGGTTCCGTTCCACACCACTGGGACTGACAAAGAGTGACATTCCGGGTTCAAGTTTTTCCACACCTTGCACCATTGTCATTGGCGCGGGGACGTACATGAATTGCAGATATGCAAACAAGGCATTGTTATTGAGTTTACGTTCAAACGGAAATTCCAATATACCCTTCAATTCCGACGAAAAGCCGAAAAACTGTTCTGTCTGAATGAAATATAACGGTTTGATACCCATTCTGTCACGTGCGACGAACAAGGTGTTTTCAACAGAATCATATACAGCAAAGGCAAAAAAACCATTGATTTTTTCCAGACAACATTGTCTATATTTAATATACAGATACAGAAGCACTTCCGTATCGGATGACGAAGTAAAGTTCACACCATCGGCACGCAATTCTGCATAATAGTCACGATAATTGTAAAATTCACCATTATATATTATGGTATATCGTCCCGAAGCATCGGTAAACGGTTGGTTGCCTGCGGAACTTGTATCCAAAATCGCAAGCCGTGCGTGTGCAAGCACCACTCTGCCCGTACATTCCACCCGTTGCACTTCAGGTCCCCTATTCCGCAATGTTCGAATGGATTTCTCCACACATGGGACAAAGGACTCCGCTGTGTCAGTAAACGAATATATTCCGCTAATTCCGCACATAATAAAAAGTTGCATAAAAATATAAATTTTTTGAAAACTTCTGTCACCTCCATTTACAAATCCCCATTTTTAGGGATTGTACACTTTCCCCGATTCTTTTTCTTTGTGGGCAAAAAAGAACTTAGTTTCACTCATTTGCGAAAATGAAAGGCATTGGTTATTTAGGTTGTTGCATAATCCTTTTTTCAGGAATGCTTCAATCGTGTACAAAGGAAGGCATTGATATGGACGACGTGGTGGTTCCGAAGGGCTACGCATTGTCGGCTGGAACTTCTACAATTTTTATGAATTCATCAAAGGCGTTCGATTCGCCTGCCGAATGGCTTTCTGGCTCCTATGAACGGCGTTTTAACCGTGGTGATGCATTGTATGACGATGCCCGAACAAGCAGCAACGGCTACGGTGGTGGTCTTGGTCCCGTGTATGCCGGCTATTCCTGCGGTAGTTGTCACCGCAACGCTGGTCGTACAAAACCCGGCGTGTGGACTCCCAATGGCGTTGACGACAAAGGAAATCCCACATACGGTTCGGGACAATATGGTTTTTCGGCTATGCTGATTTACATTACCCGCAAAAACGGCGTCTTTTTCCAAGACTATGGACGTGTGGTCCACGACCAGGCAATCTACGGCGTACAACCCGAAGGAAAAGTCAAAGTTGACTGGCATTTTCAGTCTTTCTCCTTCCCCGACGGAGAACCTTACGAACTCTGTTATCCAGAATTTACCATAACTGAATGGTACAAAAAGTTTTGGGACGGCGTGAAAGGCGACTCCATCATTCTTCAGCCCGAAGATTTGTTCTGCACGGTGAGAATTCCGCTCCGCCACGTGGGAATGGGACAAATTATGGCAATCGACCCTGCTGAAATCGAGGCATTGGCGGCAAAAAGCAACTATCCCGAATATGGCATCAGCGGGCGTTGCAACTACATTACCGAACGTGGACGGCGTTCTGTTGGTTTGTCGGGAAACAAGGCACACCACTTGGATTTGACCGTGGAATTGGGCTTTTCAAGCGATATGGGTTCCACCAACAGCCGTTTCCCCGAAGAAATCTGCGAAGGACAACTGCAAATGTCGCAAGGAAGTGCTATGGGTTTGTCGTACAATCAGTTAGATGTTTCTACCCAAGATATGGAAGACGTTGATTTGTATATGCAGTCGCTTGGCGTGCCAGCACGGCGAAATGTTGACGATTCTGTGGTGAAACGTGGCGAGCAGATGTTTTATCAAGCAAAATGCCATCTTTGCCACGTGACTACGCTCCACACAAAGGTGGGTGGTTCGGTTCTGCTGAACGGAACACGATTGCCGTGGCTCGGTAATCAGACAATTCACCCGTATTCCGACTTCTTGCTCCACGATATGGGCTCAGAAATTATGGGAGTAGGGCTTAACGACAATTTTGTGAGCGGGTTGGCAAGAGGCAACGAATGGCGCACGACTCCATTATGGGGTGTCGGTTTGCAGGAGAAAGTCAACGGACACACGTATTTCTTGCACGACGGACGGGCACGGAATTTCGTTGAAGCCATTATGTGGCACGGCGGCGAGGGCGAAGCGTCGAAAAATCTATTCAAAAATATGAACAAAAACGACAGAACGGCTTTGGTGGCGTTCCTTAACTCGTTATAGAATTACGAATTACAAGTTAAAAAATAAGAATTAAAAGAGTGTTAATTGTAAAAAAGATGAAAAAGATATTTTGTTTTGTTATGGCTCTGTTGCCGTTGTTTGGATTGGCACAGGAAAATCAGGAATCTAACGCACAAGCAACGACTCACGACGATGATTTTGAAAACGGCATAGTTTCAATGAGTGGAAAGACAGGTCTGAAAATCAGTAGCGGCACGGGCGATTTCGTGTTCAAACCATTTATGTTGGTGCAGACGTGTGCAAAATTCAATTATTACGACGACGAAGGTCTTGACAAGGCGTACAATCAAGACAACGTGGCAAACAGCGGCTTTGCCGTTCCTTATGCCGTGCTTGGTTTCACGGGGAAAGCGTTCGGGAAAGTCACCTTCAACTTGTCGATAAACGCGGCTTCGAGTGGCGGAGCACTGCTCCAACAAGCGTGGTTCGACGTTCAGACAAAAAAGAACATTGCGTTTCGCATAGGAAAATTCAAAACACCATTCACCCACGCATATCTCACCACATTGGGCGAAACATTGCTTCCCGTGCTTCCAAACTCGCTGACAGCCACGGTGATTCTGCCGTACGCGTTGAATGCCGTCACGCCAAGCATAGGATTGGGTTTTGACTTGGGTGCGGAAATGCACGGTTCCATTGCTGGCAAATTCGGTTACGAATTGGGCGTCTTCAACGGAACGGGAATAGGCACGAATGCGGCTGGACGGACATTCAGCGACGATTGGCATATTCCGTCGTTATTGTATGCAGGACGAATCACATTCTCGCCCAAAGGTGCCATGCCTATGATTCAAGGTTCTGTAAGCCGTCTTGACGAAAACAAATGGATGATTGGCGTTTCGTCGTCGCTGAACGTCGAGAGCGAGAACGAAAGCACCAACGATTTCCGTGCCGGCTTTGAATTCGCGTACTTGTACCATAAATTGTATCTGGCAACCGAATGTTACTTTATGCACATTGGCTTTACGGAACGCCAGAAAATCAGCGAAACGTATAATTTCATAGGTGGTTACGCACAGGCAGGTTATTTCGTGACCAATAAATTGCAGGCGGCATTGCGTTATGACCTTTATGAACGTAACGGACTGGATACCAAAGGAATGCTGAATATGCCAGCCGTTGGTTTCAATTATTTTATGCCAGGTTGCAACCTGAAATTGCAGGCAATGTACCAATACACTGGCCGCACGGGGCACGAAACACAAATCGACCGCGACAACGACGATTTGGGAATGACCGTGCACAGCGCCACGGTGATGTTACAATATACGTTTTAAATTAAGAATGAAAAATTAGGATTTGTAGAGACGCACGGTCGTGTGTCTCCTAATTGTAAAAATATATGAAAAAAATATTGATTATAGGCCTTTTAGCCCTTTCGGCCTGCGACGACGGCGATGTGATGGAAACCATCAACGTGGAAAGTTCGGGACGGACGGTAAAAATTGCAGCGACAGTTTCGGGCATAGAAAACTGGCCGTCGGGCTACAATGTGGTGGTGGCTGGTTTTGGCGACAGCAAGTACGCCGACATTTCAAAGAACATTTTTACCGCCACAGCCGACACGCTTGTACTGAACGGCATTGGCAATGATGTGAAAACCATTGAAATTTGTGCGATAAACCGTCTGCGTGAGCGTATTGCCACGTTTTACGAGAACGATATTTCAAACAACAATGAAGCAGAAATTATTCTTGACGCCGGTGCGGTGCAGGCCGACATGTTCAGCGGCATTCAAAAAACGTTGTTTAACCCGACATGTGCGGCATGCCACGGAGGAGGAAAATCCGCCGCTGCCGGGCTTTATCTAACCGAAGGGAAAAGTTACGACGCATTGGTTAACGTGGCTTCGTCAAAGGCGACCGACGGCTCCGTGCGTGTTGTCCCCGGCGATGCGGCTAACAGTTTTCTGTACAAAGTCGTTACAGGCACCGACGGCGTCCTGTCGTTCGACCACTCCAACATGATTCTTGACTATAAAAATCTTCAGTTAATCGAAGATTGGATAAATAAAGGGATAGAATAGGTGTTAGAATACCAAGTTTTAGGGATTTCCATAGTCAATGAGTGTTAATACTTTTGGCGGTGTTATAGGTTTGGAGGCAGTGAGTCAGCCAAACCGTAGTGAAATTCAAAACTGAAGGTATAAACATGGATTATAAGTCATACTCCTACCCCGAATTTGGTGCCGTTGCCGAGGTTTCAACATTCAAGCCGAAAAACGGAATCGCGGAACACAACATTATGTTGCACACCACAAAATACGGAATGTCGTTCCGTGAGCAATTGGAATCGCTTCACAACGCTTTGGCGGTGATGGAAGACACGTTGTGGGAAAATCGCGCAAAAGCCGTTATGAAGCGGTATTTTTTGAGCGACGCGTCGAACCAGACGGCAATGGTTGAGGAAATGCTGTCGAATTTCTCGCCGTGTGCGGTGTCGATTGTGCAACAGCCACCACTTGACGGCAGCAAAGTCGCTTTGTGGGTATATTTGCAGGAAGGTATTCCCGTTCCGCAACGCAACGGAAATGGCACATTTTCGTACAAGCACAACGACATAACCCATTATTGGACCGCATACCGCCACACTTCGGGCGGAAATTCCGAGCAACAGACACGCTATTTATTGGAGGGCTACGAGGAAGACCTGATTTCGCACAAGTGCAACATTGCCGACAACTGCGTCCGCACGTGGTTTTTCGTCCGCGACGTTGACACAAACTACGCCGGCGTGGTGCGTGGACGACGCGACAATTTTGAACAAGTTGGTCTTACCCAAGACACGCATTATATTGCCAGCACGGGCATTCAGGGTTCACACGCCGAAGGCACGGTGAAAGTTCTTCTTGACGCCTATGCAGTAAAAGGGATACAGAAAGGACAAATGTCGTATTTGTATGCCCCCACCCACTTGAACCCAACCTACGAATACGGCGTAACGTTCGAGCGTGGAGTTTGTATGGAATACGGTGACCGTCGGCAGCTGTTCGTCAGCGGCACCGCCAGCATCGACAACAAAGGAAACGTGGTCCACGTGGGCGACATACGCAATCAGACGCTGCGAATGTGGGAAAACGTGGGCAAACTATTGGAAGAAAAAGAACATACGATGGACGACATTGCACAAATGATTGTGTATCTGCGTGATGTGGCTGATTATTCCTTGGTGAAGTCGATGTACGACGAACGTTTCCCCGAAACGCCCAAAGTGATTGTACTCGCTCCCGTGTGCCGTCCCGCTTGGCTGATTGAGATGGAGTGCATCAGCATAAAAGACTATCGTAGTTCAAAGTATAAGGATTTGTAGAAAGGTTTGTGCAAAATTATTGCACTACCCTTTCCAAACATCGAATTTCATTGCGGAATTTAATCCTGTGCAGTTGCATAAATTCCCCATTTTCCCTATCTTTGCCACATTATGAATGAAAAAGCAACGACACCGTACCCAGAACGTACGGAAGATGTTATTGTACTCGTGTGTGAACCAGCGGCAGAGTATGGAAAACCTATTGTATATCAAGGAACTACAATTGCCAATGCCTTGAAAGATTATTATTCGTTTATCACAAACCGCGAGAAAGTTGATGTGTTAAAATGGATAGTTGCTCAACCAACTTTTACAGAACTAAAACGGTTGTCTCTGGCAGAAAACAAGATTTTTACCTTATATACAAACCAATATAACGAAATACTAAAAACGGGAGAAACGCCAAACAATTTGCAAATAGCACAGAAATTTGTGAGTAATGGATATGATGTGTTTTTACTCTCGAATCCTAACGCAACGAAAAGTGCTGATTTTATTATTAGGCAGAGAAACAGAGTGTTTTATGTGGAAGGGAAAACATCAAGTGGGGGCAGTGCTTTATCAGGTAGATTAAGCGAAGGGGCAAAACAAGCGGACAGAATTGCCATAAATCTCACAAATTATTCTAAACTAAAACGGCTTGCAGAAAACATAAAAACAACGTTTATACAAAATCCTTCTTTACGAGAACTATTAATCTTCAAAGGTTCAGTTCTTATTCATATTGACCGATATTTAATAACATCAAAGGATTATTCTAAAATTCTATTCAAAGAATTTAATCGCAAAAAATAAAAAAAAGAGAATCAGTGATTCTCTTCTTTTGAACTTTCCCGCCGTAGCTAAAAGTTCTTCCGACTTAACGGCTTCTGTCCACGTGTTTCTAAACTTGCGTCTTCATTTTTCACCTAGGACGATGCAAATATACAACATTCTACGGCGGTTGTCAAGAGCAATTCACAAAAAGCCATTGTATTGTTGATGAGAAGATTTCTTGCCTCGCTTTGCTCGGCTGCGAAATGACGACGTTTGACAGGAAGGGGAAAAAGAAAAGGGAAAATTGCGGAGCAATTTTCCCTTTTCTTTCCTTTTATCACCCTAAGCCCCGTCATCTCGAACGAAGCGGAGCGAAGTGAGAGACCTCATTACCGAACAACAACCTTCACCGTTTCCCCTTCTGCAACCACAAAATACACCCCTGCCTTGAGGTTTGCATTTGCGATTTTCTGACCTGAAACGGTTACCACAAATGCTGGTGCCTTGCCGTTTACGAGGATTTGACCGTTTACGACTGTAACAGCCGTACTATTGGAAACTGCATCTACAGCCAACGTACCTTCGCCGCCACCTTGTACGCTACCGCCCGTACCGTCTTCGTTTTTGGTTGTGAATGAACCTGCGTATTCTTTAAGCACTGATTTGTTTGATGTCAATGCCTTGAACGAATAACCGTAATCCGATGCTGTTGAAAGACCTGTTACCGTGAATTTGAAGCCTTCCACATCCGATTTTAGTTCGTAACTCTTTGTTGTTGAGAAATCTATGTTTGCCAACTGCCCTTGTGCGTTGAACGTAAGTGTGCAGAACGTTACGCCGTTGTTGGAAATTGTAAGCGTGTAGGAATTTGCATTCTCGTTTTTAGGCATTGAGAACACCGCCTCGTTCTTCTCGGGAGCTACAGCAACCTCGTCTTTGGTTAATTCCACCATTTCCGCACCTATGCACTCCACGTGCTTGAATGAACCCCAACAAGCATCTATTTCGTAATCTTCTTTATTATCACAAGGAATGTAGAGATAGCCATTGTAGTTCTCAAAAGAATTTGAATATGCTTCGGGTGGCGTAGTTGCCAAACATGTCACTTTTGTAAGTTTTGTGCAACCATAGAACGCATTTTCTCCAATAGATGTCACACTACTTGGAATTGAAACAGATTTAAGGTTGGTACACCCTGAAAATGCATATCCTTTAATTGAAGTAACGCTATTGGAAATTGTAACAGAATTAAGATCTGTACAATATCTAAATGCTCCGCTTTCAATAGTAGTTACAGAAGCTTCTTCAGAATAAGGCATGAACTCACCATTATGAACCCAAATATTGATACGTAAATCTTCAGAATCCTCATCATAACTTACAAGTTCGAAGAAACCTTGACATTTTTCGTTATTGAATGCTACAGCTTTTTGACCAGCTTCGAGAGTTTTGGCAATGTCAATAATCGTTGTTCCGTCTGACCAATCAACAGTTTCGAATTCCTCTTGAGTCGCATCGCTAATCATAACGAACTTTGTTTCTGATGCTTGGGTTCTAATTATTTCGTTTGTTGTTTCTGTTCCTGAGATGAATTGAAATACATCATCACTCAAATTATGCCAATTGAATTCGAATATTACATTAGTAGCGTCTTCTCCCAGCTGGTTCTTATTTTGAACTCCTTTGTCGAATGTATAGAAATATCCGTTTACAGATTTTGCGCCACCCATTACAACTGTACTTTGTGTAAAATCCATAAGCTTCCCTGTAATGGTTGCAGGTATAATTATATCACCAGAATAGTTACCTGATGCTACACTACACGTATTTGTTTGAGAATCATAATGATAGTTTATACCATCAATTTCAAACGCCCACACGCTACTTGCTACAAATAGTGTGAGGAAAAATGTAATTAACTTTTTCATAATCTTACTTTTTACAAATTAAACTAACTAAAAATTGAATAATCTCGTCGTTGTACTCTTCATATATAGTATTACAACGAACATTGTATTTATCATCTTTAAAATCTTTTAATGGCAATGTGTCAACTATCCAATTAACGCCAATCCCATAACCAAGATTTTTATAAGATTTTAGGGTTGTTGAAGTAGCTATGCCAACGGCTTTTATCTTTAATCCTGAATTAGGAGATTTTGATTTCAAATAAACAATATCCCCAACTTTAATGGATTTAAAAACATTATAAAGCGTAGGAGTTTCATCAGGTTCATAGCCAATACATGCAACTTTGTTTTTTACAAATTTTTCTGTCATATCAGTTCCTTCATAATTGGAACCCAAACCAAAAACAGCCATAATTTAAAATTTGAAATAATTTTCCTACTTCTTGTTAACCGACTTTCGGAAGCGTCGGAGTACCTCAAAATCTGTTCACATATGCACATAAAAAAAGCGTGGTACTTTGTTTTTTTCGTTATCTTCGGATTCTTGAGGTTCTCGACTACCTTGGTTAACCAAATCAAACAGAACAAAGTCCACGCAAACTGCGTGAACGTCCCTATCATAATCTTGGTTAACCGTTAGAGATTCAAAAATGAAATTGTCGAGATTTCAAAAGAATCCAAGATTCAACTAAAAACGCTTCAATTATATATTGTGCTTACTATTTCTACTGCTTCATAGGCAAAAAGATTAAATTTCACAAAATTGATTTTCCAAAGATATAAAAAATTCGGTGTGGAAATGTTTGGTTTATACAAATTTATAGCAAAAACGTACCTTACGGCACGTTTAATAAAAATATAAATTCTCGTATTATACCGATATGAAGTGCCTAACGGCACAATTTTTCCCCCTTTTCGTCACACAAACAGCACCAGCACTTGTGCCACAAGCACTCTGAGGAACATAGTCAACGGATATACGGTTGAATATGCCACGGCGGCTTGGTCGTTGGTGCAAATACTGTTTGAATATGCCAACGCTGGTGGATCGGTCATTGCTCCCGAAATCATTCCCGCTATGGTGAAATAGCTGCGGTGACAAACGTAGCGTGCCACAATACCCATAATCACGCAGGGGAAAAATGTGATGATGAATCCGTACAAAATCCATTTGTAACCGCCTCCCGCAACAATATCGACAAATCCGTCGCCCGCACCTAAACAAACAGCCGCCATAAACAAACAAATTCCGATTTGACGCATAAAATGTATGGCCGACGACGGCATATAGGTCACCAAATGTACTCTGGTTCCAAACCGTGCTATCAAAATCGACACGATAAGCGGACCGCCAGCCAAGCCCAACTTCACGGGCACTGGCATACCGGGGAATGTAATCGGAATCATACCGAGCAACACGCCCAACGCAATACCAATAAAACTTGAAACCAACTGTGGCTCATTCAACGTTTTAATGGAATCACCCAAAAGTGACTTTACTTTTTCCACGTTGTCGATGGCACCAACAACAGTCAAACGGTCACCGAACTGGAGAATCAAATCTGGCGTGGCTATCAGGTCAACGCCTGCACGACGTACACGGGTTATGTTTATGTGGAATGTTTTCGACAAACCCAAATCGCCCAAACGTTTTCCGTTCCACTTTGAATTTGTTATCACAAGTCGTTCACACACAAGTTCTTTCGGCGATTCCTTTTCCCATTGTTCCTGACTCATATCAATCTTTCTTCCGAAAAGAGCCGTAACAGCTTCCACATCTTCGGGTTTTGCCAAAAGATAGATCTTATCGTTCTGATGAAGTTCAATATCATCGTCGGCAAGAACCGCATTGGCGGAATTTTTCGATAAAATGCGGCTGGCAATGACCTCGCGACCCGCATAGCACAACGCCTGTTGAATTGTTTTTCCGCAAATTGCCTCGTTTGTCACTTCCAATGTCAGCAATTGCAGACTGGTGGCGTTGTTGAGATTATTTTTATCGAAAATTTTCTCCTCGTTCGACGATTCGGAACGGAAAATATATTTCAGCAAAATGATGCTCAAAATAATTCCCACAACTCCCAACGGATAAGCCACGGCATAACCTTGTGCGAACAATGGCTGAGCCACGTTGTGAATGTCGCTGTAGGTCTGTTGTGCGGCACCAAGGCCGGGCGTGTTCGTAACGGCACCATAGAGCACGCCAATCATTGCAAGAATGTCCTCGCCCGTAACCACGTGGATGCAGTATGCAGTGGCACTGCCGAGCAAGACAATTCCCGTTGCCAACAAATTAAGCGACACGCCGCCTTTTCGGAACGAAGAAAAGAAACTCGGACCAACCTGTATTCCAATGGAATAAATAAAAAGTATCAAACCAAATTCTTTGATAAAGTGCGAAGTTGTTGCGTCGAGCAACAAGCCAAAATGACTTGCAAAAATGCCCACAAACAAAATCCACGTAACGCCAAGCGACACGCCACAAATCTTAATACGGTTCAACACAAGTCCCAATGCAATGGTCACAGCGACAAGCAAAATTGAGTGTGCCACGCCGAAATTGAATAATAAATTTGAAAACCAATCCATATTTTAGAATAAATTCATTTTTGCCAATCCAAACGATTCCTCCTGACACAAAATGCGGAGAAATTCCTTTGTTGAACGTTTCATATAACTGTCTTTTCGAATATGATAGCACCCTTCCATTGTGCAGTCCGAAATGTCGAGCGGAACGGAAGTTATGCCTTTCTGGTTGCCGACCGTGGCCTGCGAAAGAAGCGTCACCAGCAAACTTTGGCGAATGAGGTTTAAAAGCACGTTGATGTCGTTCACCTCGACCATGACGGAGAAATTATGTTTTTGTACGTCGGCAAGCCGCTCAAACGTGTTTCTTGCCTGCATTCCCTTTGTTGGCAAGGCAAGATTCCACTTTTCAAGAGTATTCAGACTAATTGATTTTTGTTTTGCCAACGGGTGCGATTCGTTCATCACTACTGACAAATTGTTTTCGAAGATTGTCTGCGATTCTATGTTGGGAAACAACTCCGACGAACGGTAACTCAACGCCACGTCGATTTGTTCCTTGTCGAGCATAAGCATCAGTTCCTCAACCGATTGGCAGTAAATATTGAGCTTAATATTCGGATACAGTTTTCTGAACTGAAGCACCGCCTCGCTCAAAAGAAGCGAAAACGTGTAAGTTACGCCGATATTCAGTTCGCCAACATTCAGATTTTGGACATCGCGGATTCTTTCTATGCACGTGTTTGCTTCGGAAATGGTACGCAACGCCGACGGAAAAAATTCCTTGCCAATGTCGGTCAAGTCAACGTGGTGCGAATTTCGGGTAAACAGTTCCACACCTAACTCGCCTTCCAATTGCTTTATTTGTTGAGACAGAGTGCTTTGCGTCACATTTAACAATCGTGCCGCCTCCGAAAAGTTTTTCATTTCCGCAACCTTCACAAAATATTTCAACTGCCGTAACTCCATCTGTCGTTCAAATTTTTTGCAAGAATACAATGTTTTTTAGAAACCGACTATCGTTTTTGATTATTTTATTCAATTATTACTATAGATTTTCCTAATAAAAAGAGATGCCATCCAAAGACGACATCTCTTTCATCATTGTTTAATTAATTGACTAAAAGTTAATTGAACAAAAATACTTTTGCAAAAATAAGAGCTACCATAACGCCCATAACAATTAAAAATCCCATATCAATACGTTTTTTGTTTACAAGCACAAAGGAATACCGATTTCCGTTGAAAAAGAAACAACCGTGATGGTTTTTCTCAATACCAACTATTTGCATTATTTAATAAAAGAAAAGCGATAGCAATCATAAGAATAAGCGATGGCGGATGTTTGTCCGTTCCGTTTTTTAGCAGTACATACGCACAAATCCCCATAAATGGCGATTTACCCATATTCTTGTGGAATTTAATTTTGCCGCAGAATAGTAATAAAACATAAAGCAATGAAAACTGTATCAAAAATTCTTCTCTTGGCAATTGCCTATCTTGCCGTATATATACTTGGTTCGGCAAGTGGTTTGATTCATCCTATGTGTTACGCCTACATTGGGGCTATTTTGCCGTTCCTGTTCGCGTTCATCTATCTCCATTCGGCGATGGAAATCCGTAATTTCGGGGCGGCTATGGTCTTAAACGGTTTTATGCTTGTGGTGGGACTGATTACGGGCGAGGCGGATTTTTCCTATATCGTTGGAATAATTATATTGACTGCCTTCTCAGAAATCATCAGATTGATTTGCGGATACAACACGCTGAAAGGCGTTCGCGTAAGTTTCATTCCATTTGCGTTTTCATTTTTTGCATACACCGCTCATTGGTGGACCGACACGGAAGGCTCGCTTGCGGCTGCCGTGGAAGAAATGCCCGCAGGATACGACGAACTTATGAAACCCGTCATCGAAAATATTCCTGCATTAATCTCAGTTATAATTCTAACAATTCCCGTTTCCATTTTCGCCATGCGTCTTGCGGAACGTACAATGAAAAAATGTGATTTGCTATAATTTTTAAGTTTTGTTTTGTACAGCCGAATACCAGTGGGTGTTCGGCTGTTTGTTTTACACAAATCATAATATCCCAAAATTTTGGTAACTTTTCCCAAAATTTAGATACAATCATTTTGACGTGAAATGAATACTTTTGCTTTTGATAATTCAAAAAAAGATTGAAATGAAAAAATTAGTATTAATCGGTGCGTGTGTGGCTTTGTTGGCAAGCTGCTCGCAACAAAAACAAGAAAAAACTATGGATAATCAGAAACAAGACTTAACCCTCGTTCAAGAATGGGACAAGGTTTTCCCACAAAGCGAAAAGGTTGACCACAAGAAAGTTACGTTCCGCAATCGTTACGGAATCGAATTGGCAGCCGATATGTACACGCCCCAAAACGCACAAGGCAAATTGGCGGCAATCGCCGTTTCGGGACCGTTCGGAGCGGTAAAGGAACAAACCAGCGGACTTTACGCACAACACATGGCTGAACGTGGATTCATTACCCTTGCGTTCGACCCGTCGTTTACAGGCGAAAGTGGCGGAGAACCCCGCCGTATGGCCTCGCCCGACATCAACACAGAGGATTTCCTTGCGGCGGTTGACTTCCTGTCGGTTCAGGAAAATGTTGACGCTGAACGTATCGGAATCATAGGTGTTTGCGGCTGGGGCGGAATGGCAATCAACGCGGCCGCTCTCGACCCGAGAATCAAAGCGACGGTAGCATCAACAATGTACGATATGAGCAAAGTCAATGTTGAAGGATATTTTGGCAGCGAAGACACCCCCGAACAGCGTATGGAAAAACGCAAGGCAATTGCGGCTCAACGTACCGAAGACTTCCGCACGGGCAGCTACAAGCGTGCCGGCGGCGTAATCGACCCGTTGCCCGACGATGCTCCGTGGTTTGTGAAGGATTATTACGACTATTACAAAACTCCACGTGGCTACCACAAACGGAGCGGCAACTCCAACGACGGTTGGAATGTGACAGGTTGCCAGTCCTTCATGAACCAACCGTTGCTTTGCTACGCTCACGAGATTGCAACCCCTGTGCTGCTGATTCACGGCGAAAAAGCCCACAGCCGCTATTTCAGCGAATATGCGTTTGAAAAGATGACAGGCAAAAAATGCGACGGCAAAAGTATGAAAGACGGTAATAAAGAAATTATGATTATCCCCGATGCCGTCCACACCGACCTTTACGACGACAAAAACAACAAGATTCCATACGACAAAATCGAAGCGTTTTTTAAGGAGAATTTGAAGTAATCATTCCACATTTTAAACCCCTCACTGTCGAGGGGTTTATTATATATAAACAGATTTATCGTTTAGCTCTATGGTGAGCATTTTAGGCAGACAAACTAAAACGAGACTTCATCGCAACAAAGTTCAAGATTTCCGGCATATAAAGCCCCAACGGGGAAAATCATATCCCAGTTTTTCCCCATACTATGTTGCCCATATCTGTTTACGCTTCAAAATGCAAATCTGTAAACATTAAAGGCCGCCTTGCAGCGACCTTTAATTTATAACATTTTTATTTACAGCGATTTGTAGAGACGCACCATGACACATCTCTACAAGATTACCGAACCGAAACGCCTACGGTTTCGCCATCTACCACCACAAAATACACACCCGATTTGAGGTTTGCATTTGCGATTTTCTGACCTGAAACGGTTTCCACAAATGCTGGTGCTTCGTCGTTTACAAGGATTTGACCGTTTACGATTGTAATAGCCTTGGCATTGGAAATCTCAGAAATGGCAGTATTGGTATTATTGTTGTTATTATTATTATCTATAGGTTCTACCCTTGCTCTAAAAGATTTTTTTGAACCTACAGCAACAATACGTTTGATATCTGTATTACCATCATTCCATTCTACAAATCTATAACCTGGAGCTGGCACGACTTCCATTATATAATTAGGGCAATCAAGAGTTAACTGTATCGTACAACATTCCTTATCATACCATACATCGGGTTGTCCAGAAAACATATCGGCTATATTAGGCCATTTCTCTTTATATGTCTCTATGGCTTCGCAAGGGACAGACACTTTTTTTAGTCCACCATATAGGAGCATTGACGAAGCGTCACATTCTTCGCATTCCTTTAGCTCATATGTTAAATCATATTCGTCATACACCCACTTATAGAAAACTGGTGGTTCCATTCCTTTAAAATCAATCGATATACCTGTCCCCAGTCCAAAGCCGCCCTCATTACAATCAATTGAAGTAACATTACTTAATATAGTTACAGTTACATCATTTAGAGTACCCGGGTCCATCTTACAATTCATCAAATTACAAGCTATTGTTATTGATTTCAGACCAGTCTTTTCAAACGCATCCCTTCCAATTGAGGTTACACTTTCTGGAATAGTAATGGAAGTTAGACTTGTACAACCTTTAAAAGCTCCCTCACCAATTGAGGTTACACTTTCTGGAATAGTAATGGAAGTTAAGTTTTTACAACTACCAAAAGTATAGTAATTAATCGAAGATACACGTTCTGGAATGGTAATGGAAGTCAGACTTATACAATTAGAGAATGCAGAAGAACCAATTTCCTCAACACTGTTTGGGATGGTTACGCTGGTCAAGCGAGTACAGCTTGAAAACGCACCAGATCCAATTGAAGTTACGCTGTTTGGAATAGTAATGGAAGTCAAACCAGTACAACCTTCAAACGCATCAGATCTAATTGAAGTTACGCTGTTTGGAATAGTAATGGAAGTCAAACCAGTACAACCTTTAAACGCATTTCTATCAATCCCTATCACAGAATATTGATAACCATTATTATTAACCAATGTATCAATTGTCGTCACACTTCCAGAATAATCGTTACTACTTACGTATGCGAAGTATTGGAAACCTTTCTCTGCAGAATATTGACGGGTTAAACAATATTTTATTCCCTTTCTCTCCACATAATCATCTGCCCACACGCTGCCTGCTACAAACAGGGTGAGGAAAATTGTAAAAATTCTTTTCGTTGTTTTCATACTTTTAAAGTTACTATTTATGATTTTTTGATTCTTTTTATAATATCCTCATATTTTTCAGAAATCATGGAAAAGTTTTTGGCATTTCTTATTTTTTCATCAATGTCTGTAATTCTCATCCAAAGTATTTGCATATCATTTCCCGAACATTTACTAACATACTCCTTTATAAGAATTATAACCATGTCAACATTTTTTTCAAATCCCTGTAATTTATTTAAATTCATTAAATCATTTAGTGCTATGAATAAAGTATTTAAAGCTCCAACAAATTCCTTTCTATCTAAATATCCAGGTATGATGCTCATTCGTGACACGTATTTTATTCCCGTAGACAAATCTTCTTGTAATTCTTTTAGAGATTTTTGGTTTTGATCTTGCAGCTCCTTTTGTTTTATTTCAAACTTTTCCTGTTTATCTTTAAACTCTATGATATTAAATACCTGCCACCCTATAACAATTGTTACTATTATTGCCAATATTGTCACCAACACACTGATAAAAGTACCAGCATCTATGACAGAAAAAGAAAATACATTACAAATCCATAACACAAATTCAATTAAGCAAAGAACAAATGCCACAATCGTTACAACGACAAAACCTTTATTCATTTTCCAGTATTTATATTACACAAAATAAGTTATAAATAATTGATTATCAAAGGAAACTGTGTGTGTAATATCCCTACAAAACTGTCGGCAATTTCCCTACACTTTTTCCTGTAAATTGCGTTGCATTTCGTGTTGTAAATCAGTAAAGAAGTTGTGGTTCAACATTTTGCAAATGCGCGAAAGTTGCTCTATGTCAATGGTGGGGCGGCTAAATATGTCGTAGGCAGTGCTGCGGTTGCACGGCAAGGTTTTGGCAAACCACACCACCGTGCGTCCTTGCCGTTTCAATTCATTATATATTGCGTTCCCTATGTGCATAAAAAAGGCGTCAATTGTTCGTTTATTGCTTACTATTCTGAAGGTATCGCCAAACACCTGTCTCGGATAAGCACGAATCAATCCACGCCAATGCGTGAACTTCAATCGACTTTCCTCTCCGAGACTTAAAATTGGCGATTTTTCAGAATAGAGATTAAAATCTAAAGCTCAATATGTTAATTCAAATCTTTCTGTTTCTTGTATTTACATTAAAGTTATTTATTTAAAATTATCCAATTTCCCAGTGACCGCCCTTGTCGGGGCCTACTCGACGGATAATGCCGTTTTCTTGAAGTTTCTTGATGTGTACCTGAACATTACGTGTGGCAATGCCTATTGCATCAGAAATCATTTTCGCAGAAATATAAGGATTTTCTCGTAGTAACTTCACAATTTTAGCTTGTGTGGCAGGTAATTTTTCTACGATGTTTTCTACGATGTTTTCTACGATGTTTTCGTCTGACGATGGAATCCACGCATACGGAATAACCACTCGTGTAAAGTGTTCCATAAAAACAAAATTCTCCTCTTTATAAACTTTGAGTACTCGCAATAATCCCGTGCCCAACGACTCCACCAAATCAACATCACGGAATATGCGCATCAACTCTTTATTACGCGGATTGCTAACCCCATTAAAGAATTCTGTTTTACTCATACCATTAGGAAGCGCCCCTGCCGATGTTATTTCCAATCTATCAGAGAAAAGTTCAAATTTAGGAGATAATTCGTTGAAATAATCATTGTGAACAATGGCGTTAATTACCAATTCGCGCACGGCACCCTCGTTCCATAATGGGATGTCCGTTCTATATGGATAGCCAATATGGCTCTTTACGGTATCCTCCACATGTAAACGATTGAGAACCATATCGGTTGCCTTTAATAGTGAACAGTAACCATATTCGTGATTTTCTATCAACTTATCTCTATCGGTTCCAGCATATTTTGCTAATTTGATAGATATGCTATTTGAATCAGCCAATAAATATGCCACGTAATTATATTCACCATCCGCTGTCAGCAAATCAAGATTTCGGGCAAAACTATCATTCAGTGTAAGATGTTGACTGTCATAATAGATATGTAACTGGCGAAACGTAAGTTCTTTGTTTGGCGAGGGTATATTCTTAAGTGTTCTATGAATTCGTTTTGTGTACATATCCTCTATTTGTTTCGCCGTCATTGGTTCTGCCGCCGTTCCCACCCGAACAAAACAACCACGCTCCGACAATCCATATTTTTTCTTATAGTATGGTTTCTCACTACCACTTGCCACAAAGATTTTTATCACACGCACTTCGTCTATCAACTCTGTCTGTACATCAAACAATCCCATGGGCGAAGGAGATATTCCTGTACGAATGCGGTCCTTGATTTTAAGCATATCCCCATCTATGTCCTTCACGCCGACAGGGAGCCCGTCATCATCAATACCAATATAAATCATTCCTCCTTCATGGTAATTGAGAAAGGCCACAACCTCCTTCTCTAAATCAAGGTCGGGAGTCAGTTCACGTTTAAATTCTATGCGGTTTGTTTCTATCATTATGGGTGTTTAAGTTGAATTTTATTTCAAATCGTTGTTTTTATTTTACGTCTATACTTTTGCAAATATAGAAATTTTAGAGAAAGTGGAATAAATCTTATGGTGCGTTTCTATATAAAAACAAGCACCAAAGTAAATAATGAAATGTCACACTTCTCACAAAACAACGGACATTTGAAGATGGCATTGAGTATTAAAAATGTAACCCTCAATTTTGGTAATTTTTTCCGAAATCCGTCCATCGGCATATTTTGGCATTTTGCCGTATATTTGCAAAAACAATACAAATGAACGAGATACATTTCGACACTGTTCAGCAGTTTAACGATTTCTATGGTTTTGAAACGTTGCATCCGCTTGTGAGCGTGGTTCGCTACGACAAACAAATGCCTATTGACGAATGTTTGGTTCACTATGGCGTATATGCCCTGTTTCTGAAGGAAAACAAGGGCTGCAAACTTTCGTATGGCCGCACCAAATACGACTTCGACGAAATGACCGTGACTTCATTCGCTCCCGGACAAGCAATCCATGTTGAGCCGAATCCTGAAGTGCCAAATCCAAAATGGACGGCACTGCTTTTCCACCCTGATTTTCTGGCTCGTACGCAGTTGGGACGGCAAATTTCGCGATATGAGTTTTTCTCCTACTCAAGCAACGAGGCACTGCATCTTTCCACAAGCGAAATAGAAGTTTTCCGCAACGTGCTGGCTATGATTCAGCAAGAACTGCAACACGCAATCGACAAGCACAGCCGCGAACTGATTGTTTCCAATATAGAACTGCTGCTGAACTACTGCCTGCGTTTCTACGACCGCCAGTTCATCACTCGTGAGGAAATCAACCACGTGACGGTACAAAAATTTGAATCGCTGCTAAACGACTATATCGACAATCACGCCGAAACCCAAGGCATCCCGACTGTGGCATATTTTGCCGAAAAATGCAACCTCACAGCCGGCTATTTCGGAGAATTGGTAAAAGTGGAAACAGGCAAGACAGCGCAAGATTTCATTGCCGACCACATTGTAAACCGTGCCAAGGAACTGCTCAACAGCCAGACGCTCAGCATAGCTCAGGTAAGCGACCGACTGGGATTCGGCTACCCGCAGCATTTTGTGAGGTTCTTCAAACGAAAAACAGGAAAAACGCCTACGGAATACAGGGCGGCTTAAAATAACAAACGGAGGAAAAATGTACAGTTTAAATCACAAGGTAACCATAAGTACCTGCAACAGCGAAGGGCGACTAAAACTATATTCCGCTCTACAAATGATGCAGGACTGTTCCGAACTATGGATAGACAGCGAGCCGGGCGTAAAACAATATTTTGCCGACCAAAATATGACTCAGGTGCTGGCATTCCGTCAGGTGGAGATTATGCGTGTGCCGCAATACAAGGAGAATCTCACGGTAACGACGTCGGTGTTTGACATGAAACCAATGTTCGGCTATCGCAACACGTTTATTTACGACTCCGACGGAAATCCCTGCTACAAAACGTGGAGTCTGGGAGCTTTTATCGACAAGGCAACGGGGCGGCTAAAACGCATTGACGCGGCAACGCTCGAAACAATGGCTTTGGATTCGCAATTGGAAATGGATTACAAAGAACACCGAATTGTGTTGCCCAAGGACGGCGGCGTGAAATACGACGCTATTCCCGTGATGAAATCCGACATCGACTACAACCGACACGTGAACAATGCGAATTACATCCGCATGGCAATGGAACTTCTACCCGAAAATTTTAACGTGAAAAGTCTTCGGGTGGAATATAAAATCGCAACAAAATATGGCGAAGTGCTAATCCCTACGGTTTTTACCACAGACGATGTTGTAACGGTTTCACTATCAGTAAACGACAAGGTAAGCGCCATAGTTGAATTTAGTTGTAAATAAAATTCTCTTAGTTATGAGACATTTTTCTTTTTTGTTGATTTTAGCCCTATGTACTTGTTGTTCAAGGAATAACGAAGTCTATGCGGAACAAACTGGCAGGACGCTGGTGGCATATTATAGTTATACCGGCAATGTACGTTCCATTGTTGATGAACTTACAAAGCAGATTTCTGCCGACGTAGTGGAAATTAAGCCAGCCGAAGAAGGCCTCAAATACGAGGAAAACAACTACGCCATCGGGAGTGCTCTCATTTCTGCCATTCGTCAAAATCCAAACAACGCTGAAAGTTATCCTGCAATAAAACCTCTCGATATTGACTTTGAAAAATACGATAATATAGTGATTGCCACGCCATTGTGGTGGAGCAATATGGCCGCACCAATGCAGACGTTCCTTTTTGAAAACGGCAAAGGAATGGATGGAAAAAACATAGGGCTGATTGTGTCGAGTGCGAGCAGCGGCATTCAGTCGGTTGTGGCAGATGCCGAAAGACTCATTCCCAACGGCGATTTTTCCGATGAGCCCTTGTGGATTAACAATAGTAACCGTAATCAAATGCCGACTTTGCTCAGCAACTGGATAAAAACGCTTAATTTTTCCAACAATATGGACGAAAAACTTTACATCACCGTAGGAAACACCACACTTACAGCCACAATGGTTGACAACGTTGCCACACAAGCTCTTGCAACTGCGCTGAAGGAGTCCCCCATCTTGTACGAGGCAACCGACTATGGCAATTTCGAAAAAGTTGGTCCGCTCGGCCGTTCGCTTCCAACAGCTAACGAACAAACAACCACGCAGGCAGGCGACATAGTGCTTTATAACGGCAATCAGATTGTGATTTTCTACGGTTCAAATTCGTGGAGTTATACCCGCATAGGAAAAATCGACAATGTTACGCAAAGCGAATTGCAAACAATTTTGGGCGAAGGCAATTGTACAATCACTTTATCGTTGTCGGTAGAAAACACAACTGAAAATCAGGGAAATAACGAAGACAACAACGAACCTTCGACCGACATTCCCACCATTAAGAACAACGACTCAAATTCTCCAAAATACGATTTGCAAGGTCGAAGAATTGATTCACTGGAGAAAGGACAAATTTACATTCAAAACGGCGAGAAACGACTGAATCTTAACTAAATCACGCATTATCAAGTACGAAAAAAATGAGCGATTATTTTGACAATTATTTCAAAGATATGCACGCAACCGACAGGCAAGGCATTCATTCCTGTCCCGACTTGATAGACTGCATTCAGCAAATTGGCTTCTTGCCGTTGCTCGAAAGCGGCGTGCAAGGTTTTTGCGCAGAAGGGATGATGGCGGAAGAATGTCGTTTCATCCAATTCGACGACGGCAGTTGGGAATGGCCATTGTGGACGTGGAAAGGCACGGCAATCAAAGAAGGCAACTGCGTTTACGGCAAATTTTTCAACGGCAAGGCAGGATTCATCAGTCTTGATTGGTGGCCCGACTTCTACAATTGGCGACGTAGCAAAAATCCCCAATTGGAACCTGGCAGCATAGAAGAAGCCATAGTTCTGACGCTTCAAGAACAAGGAAGCATGATAGCCCGTGAACTGCGGGCGGCCTGCGGTTTCACTGGTCCCAAAATGCGTGGCAAATTCGACGCATACGTCAACCGCCTACAAATGTCGTGTTACTTGGTCACCGAAGATTTTGTCTATCCAACCGACAAACACGGACGGGAATATGGATTCGGCTGGTCGCTGCTCACAACCCCTGAACGGTTATTGGGTCGCTCCGTCTGTCTATGCCAACGCTCCCCCGAAGAATCATACCAACGAATGAAAGAACATTTACAAGGATTGTTGCCGCAAGCCACTGAAAAACAAATCGATAAGATATTAAAGTGACTTTTCGTCAAACTACAATTCAAGTTTGTAACACACGCATTCCGCATCACGGTAAAACTCGGTGGCACCCCAGCGTTGCCAATACTGATGAGTTTTGAGGCGATGAAGCACGGGAATGAAGATGAAATCGTAGCAAGATTTCAACTCTGGCAGTATGGAATTGAACATATCGTAGTTCAAACGTGAACCGCGATATGGTTCGGCAACAATGAACGAAAACACAGCCGTGTAGCGACGAGCATTAAGACTTGCAAGCACATCGGGAGCGTCAACGGCTATGTGCGAAGACTCTTCCTCTATGCGGTAATCGCTCATATTCAGCAATCCCACGACATTTCCGTCGGCATCCACGGCTTTCACGCTCAGCGGCCAGTTGAAATGCAAGTCGCGCACCCACGATTCCACCTCTTGACGGTCGAAACCGTATTGGCGAACCATCCAGTCAACCGTCAACTGTGCGTCGTCGGCTGTCATTCGCTTTAAGACATAGGACTTGTTAATTTTTACGGTATTGTAGGTCAGCAAAATTTCGGGATGGTACGACAATTTGGACTGCCGAAGCCCCGCAAGTCCCATATCTTCTTCACGATTTACATAAATGTATTGCTCGGGCAAATGTTCGGCAAATTGCTGGTTGATGATGGCGAAAGCACCCTCGATGTGACGGTCGGCTTTTTCAACGCACACGTCGAAAGTGTCGGTCGTCACAGCGGCACCATAGGTGAATGCCACCATTCGTCCGTCAACAAAAATGCTTCCACCCGTCATTCCCAACAATTCCCAATTGGCAAAAACCGTCTCCATCACACGATGTTCGGCGTCGATGGTCACACTTTCCTCTTTCTCCTCCTGCCATATTTCCGTAAGTCGCCGACATTCGTCAAAAAGTTCTGGCGTGAGCGGACGATATTCAAAGTCGGGATGTTCTGCACGAAAGTGGTTGACGTGATTACGCTTGGCGCTGAGTTTTTTGCCTCGGAGCGTGGCGAGATTTGTCCGAAGGTAAATATAATCATATTGATTACGACAGGGTTCGGACTTAATCACACATTTCGTATTAAACGTATTGACAGTTTGCAACTGCGAATCTTCAAGACCGATGAGCATGAGATTTTCACCGCTGTCCTTATATAAAGCCGTCAGCAATTCTGGTTGCAAATCACCCTCCACGCAGACCATATATGCCCGTTTCCCCTCGAAGTTGAAGCGAAGCACCACGGCATCTTTCCACACGCACACTTCGGTGTGGAACCAAAACTGCCAGCCCACGAGATTGGCAAACGTGTAGTTGCAATTCCGTCGTCCTGCCTTAATCGACACCGCCTGCACCGTCTTACGGTCGGAAATTGTCAACGGATGAAAACTCAGCATTGTTGTGATTCTAAAATCCTTGCGAAAATATCAAAATGTTTGCTGTTTGCAACCAAATAAACCGATTATTTCGGTTGCAAACTCTTTCTGTATTCCTGCGGCGACATATTATATAAAAGAATATGAACTCTACAATTACGGTTATCTACACTATGAAAGTAGATAATTTCAAAATAAAATTTATCTTTGCAAAAAAACAGACTATGAACACATTACTTTTTTTAGGTTCTATCGGATTCCAAGAAATTTTAGTCATTGCGCTTATCGTGCTGCTTTTGTTCGGAGGAAAGAAAATTCCTGAACTGATGAGAGGTCTTGGCAAAGGCGTGAAAAACTTCAAAGACGGCATGAACGGAGCCGAAACGAACTCCGAAAATCAAACAAAACCGAATGACGAAAACAAACAGTAACGAACTTTCGTTCTGGGAACACATTGACGAACTTCGTGGCTGCATAATCCGTATTCTTGTCGCCGTGGTGGCGTTCGGAATCGTCGCATTTTGTTTCAAAGACGCCGTGTTCTCCATTGTGCTGGCTCCCAAAGAATCCGATTTCGTGACCTACCGCCTGTTCAAATCGTTGGGCGCAAGTTTGTCGGATTTTTCCATTCATCTGATTAACACGGAATTAGCACAACAATTTCTCATACACATAAAAATCTCATTTTACATAGGTGCACTTGTGATGTCGCCCTACATTCTGTTCGCCCTGTTTTCGTTCGTTTCGCCAGCATTGTACACAAGCGAAAAACGGGTTGCGTTGAAGGCGGTCGGTGGCGGCTACATTATGTTCATTCTCGGCGTGCTTTTATCGTATTTTCTTATTTTCCCGCTCACGTTCAGATTTTTAGGGACATATCAAGTAAGCGAGGAAATTGTCAATTTTATTTCGCTCACGTCGTACATTGGCACGTTGCTCACGCTCTGCCTGCTTATGGGAATTATGTTTGAACTGCCTATATTGTGTTGGATTCTCGCAAAAATGGGAATCATAAACGCATCATTTCTAAAACAATACCGTCGTCACGCCATAGTTGCAATTTGCGTGCTTGCAGCCATCATCACCCCCACTGCCGACGCATTCACGCTATTTGTGGTGGCATTGCCAATTTATTTGCTGTACGAAGTGAGCATTGGGATTGCGAAACGAACGAAAAGAGGATAATTTTCCCAACGATTTGTTTTTATTTTAACTCGCAAACCATAATGTATTCTTCTTCCGTTTCTTTCACTATGGCAAAACCTGTCTTTACATACATATTTGTTGCATAGTTTTCTTTTTGTACAGAAAGTGACACGTTTGCATATCCTTCGTGTCGCAAATGTTGCAACATCTGACGGAGTAATTCCGTTCCAATTCCTTTGTTGCGGAATTCCTTGTACAACGAAATTGCAAGCGAAGGGATTCCATCGGCAACATGACCGTAATCATTCATAATTCTGCTCCACACAGCTCCGACTATTTTTCCGTCGGTTTCGGCAACCAAACAATTGTCGTCGGGAAACATTCCAAAATCACGAATGTAGATTTGCAATTCCTCACTTTTTATTATTGATTTTGGTGGCGGATTCGTACCTTCGGGAATAAAAATCGCCTCGTACAAAAAGTCCTCCAACAAAGGAATCTCATCAGACCGTATTTCACGAATTAGATAGTTTTTCGAAGGTGTCATAGTCTTGTTTCTACAGCAAAAGTAAGCATTCTGTTAGAAATAAAAAACATCCTACATTAACCCGTTATACATTAATTTTTTCCGAAGAAATTTATAAATACAATATACGATAATAACTGGAAACACTATTGATAGCAATGGTAAAACTTCCAAATTATTAACACTATTCATATTCTGCAACAATTTAAATATACTTATGCCCCAACAACATACACAAAAATGATGGAATGAATTTGTTGTAATTGCTGGAAAACAAAACAAAAGTACATACATACTCACTTGAAGAGCTTTTTTGTTATATTTCAACTTTTCATCCTTGAAATATTTGTATATTAAATATACGCAGAAATAGTATAACCCTGTAGTAATAATATTCCATATCCAACCGCCATACAATACGAATAACGAAAGACCACCATGCTTGTCACTCCAAAAACAAACAGATATGATTACAATGAGTAAAGCGGTTATCATTTCTGTACAAAAATATGCAATGTAACATAGTAACATAGTCAATAAAAAGTTCTTCGCTGTTTTCATGTCCCTATTACATAACATATTAAAAATAAAACGTAAACCATCAGTAATTCACGTTTTAGACACATCAATCAACCTGATGATTTTTCAAATATTCTCCAGCGAGCGACTTATAGTAATCATCCCGTATGTTCTCAAATTCATTTTTATCGAACATGGCAACTAAAAGAATATCGGATTCTTCTACTTTTAAACATAAATCATACGTTATTATTCTTGCTCCACCGCTTTTTTCCTTATTCTTCGATTTGATTTCCATTCGTATTTTCCGATACCCGCCACCCAAATCAACTCCTATATTAGGATATTTTTCCTCGAACTCTTGTTTGAATGTCTCTAAATCGTCAACAAGCGACCTGTATTTTTACAAAGTCGTTTTAGAGTTTTCTCAAAATCCGTTGTAACAAAAAAGTTGTATTTCATCGCAATTCTTTTAACAAAGCATCGAATGATTTTAGTTCTTTGGTAGAACCTGTTCGTTTTACCTTTTGGGAAATTTCCGTTGCTTCGTCCATTGCATGAAATAGTTCTTTTTTCAATTTTGTTTTCTGGTTGTCTGCCAATGTAAACAACCCCGATGCCAACATCATATTTATCATATTGTTTGCATTTCGGCTTTCTTTATAATTAAAAACAACTTGTGCCATAATTCTATGTTTTCAACAAATATACACTAATTTCACAAAAATCAATACATATTCTTAAATGTTCACACTGCAAAATGGTAATATGAGATAAAAAAACTTTATTTATTAATCACCTCAAATTAATCAATGAAACTATTTTTTTAGTACCTTTGCCACCGATAAAAAAGTAAACTTAAAAAATTATAAAATCATGGCGGATAAAAAATTTTTAACGTGTGATGGTAACACTGCTGCGGCTCACATAGCCTATATGTTTACCGAAGTTGCTGCTATCTATCCTATCACACCGTCATCTCCTATGGCTGAAAATGTTGACGAATGGGCAGCACAAGGCCGTAAGAATATGTTCGGTGAAACAGTTTTGGTTCAAGAAATGCAGTCCGAAGGCGGTGCTGCCGGTACAGTACACGGTTCGTTGCAGGCAGGTGCGTTGACAACCACGTTCACGGCTTCACAAGGTTTGCTCCTTATGATTCCGAACATGTACAAGATTGCAGGTGAACTGCTTCCTTGCGTATTCCACGTTTCGGCTCGTACACTTGCTTCTCACGCACTTTGTATCTTTGGTGACCATCAAGACGTTTTGGCTTGCCGCCAGACAGGTTTCGCAATGTTGGCAGAAGGTTCCGTACAAGAAGTTATGGACTTGGCTGGTGTGGCTCACTTGGCTACTATCAAGAGCCGCGTTCCTTTCTTGAACTTCTTCGACGGTTTCCGTACTTCTCACGAATACCAGAAAGTTGAAGTTGTCAACCAAGAAGACCTTATTCCTCTTGTTGACCAAAAAGCGTTAAAAGAATTCAGAGAAAGAGCTCTTTCACCAGAACACCCAGAAATGCGTGGTATGGCTGAAAACCCAGACGTGTTCTTCGCTCACCGTGAATCTTGTAACCCATATTATAATGCAGTAGCCGACATCGTTTCCGACTACATGGACCAAATCTCCAAAATTACTGGAAGAAAATACCGTCCATTCGACTACTACGGTGCTAAAGATGCTGAAAACATCATCATCGCAATGGGTTCAGTAACAGAATGTATCAAGGAAGTTGTTGATTTTGAAAACGCCAAGGGCAAAAAAGTCGGTTTGATTTCTGTTCACTTGTACCGTCCGTTCTCATTGAAATACTTAAAAGAAGCTATCCCTGCTTCGGCAAAACGCATCTGCGTTCTCGACAGAACAAAAGAACCGGGAGCAAACAGCGAACCTCTTTATCTTGATGTTGTTGACGCATTGTCGGAACTTGGCTTGTTGTCGAAACTTCAAGTTGTTGGCGGTCGCTATGGACTTGGTTCAAACGACACGACTCCTGCTCAAATCATTGCAGTTTACGAAAACCTTGCAATGGCTCAACCGAAAAATCACTTCACTCTTGGTATCAACGATGATGTTACTTTCACATCGCTTCCTGTTGGTGAAGAAGTTTCTGTTGCTCCTGCAGGAATGTTCCAAGCTAAATTCTACGGTCTTGGTGCAGACGGTACCGTTGGTGCTAACAAAAACTCGGTAAAAATCATCGGTGAAACAACTGATAAATATTGTCAGGCATATTTCTCTTACGATTCTAAGAAATCGGGAGGTTTCACCTGCTCTCACCTTCGTTTCGGTGACGAACCAATCCGTTCTACATATTTGGTAACGACTCCAAATTTCGTTGCTTGTCACCAACAAGCATATTTAAATATGTATGACGTAACACGTGGTTTGCAAAAAGGCGGTTTGTTCTTGTTGAACACAATCTGGGACGGTGAAGAACTTGCCCACAACATTCCTAACAAGGTTAAAGCGTACTTTGCAAAGAATGACATAAAAGTTTACTACATCAACGCAACGAAGATTGCACAAGAAATTGGTTTAGGAAACAGAACGAACACTATCCTTCAATCGGCATTCTTCCGTATCACAGGCGTTATTCCTGTTGACAAGGCAGTTGACGAAATGAAACACTTTGCTTTGAAATCTTACGGAAAGAAAGGTGAAGACGTTGTAAATATGAACTACGCGGCTATCGACCGTGGTGGCGAATACAAAGAATTGGCTGTTGACAAAGCGTGGGCAAACCTTGCAGAACAACCTAAGGTTTATTCTGACGGTGATGACTTCATCAACAAAGTTGTTCGTCCAATCAACGCACAAGACGGCGATTTGTTGCCTGTTTCTTCATTCAAAGGTATTGAAGACGGTACTTGGGCAGCAGGAACGGCTAAATTTGAAAAACGTGGTGTTGGCGCATTCGTACCGGTTTGGAACGCCGACAACTGTATCCAATGTAACAAATGTGCGTACGTCTGCCCTCACGCTTGTATCCGTCCGTTCGTAATGACAGAACAAGAAAAAGCAGGATTCAACGGTCAGACTATCGAAATGAAGGCACCTGCAGCAATGAAGGGAATGTTCTTCACAATGCAAGTTGGCGTAAAAGACTGTCTTGCTTGCGGTAACTGTGCCGACGTTTGTCCAGGCAATCCAAAGACTGGCAAAGCTCTTACTATGGTTCCTTACGACGACAATTCAGAATCAGCTGCTAAAGAAGCTGCAAACTGGCAATATTGCGTTGAAAAGGTTACTTCAAAACAAGACTTGGTTGACGTTACTGCAAACGTTAAGAATTCACAATTCGCACAACCATTGTTCGAGTTCTCTGGCGCGTGTGCAGGTTGCGGTGAAACACCTTACGTTAAATTGATTTCTCAATTGTTTGGCGACCGCGAAATCGTTGCAAACGCAACAGGTTGTTCTTCAATCTACTCTGGTTCAGTTCCTTCTACTCCTTATACTAAGAATGCGAAAGGACAAGGACCTGCTTGGGCTAACTCATTGTTCGAGGACTTCTGCGAATTCGGTTTGGGTATGCACATTGCAAACAAGAAAATGCGTGCTCGCATCAAAACATTGTTGGAAGGTGCAATTGCCGAAGACAAGACTCCAGCAGAATTCAAACAAGCAGCACAAGAATGGATTGACGGTATGGACGATGCAGCAGCTTCGAAAGCAGCAGCGGCTAAATTGAATCCAATGATTGAAACAGCAGCTGGCAACTGTTCTACTTGCTCTCAATTGAAAGAATTGAGCCATTACTTGGTAAAACGTTCTCAATGGATTATCGGTGGTGACGGTGCTTCTTACGATATTGGTTACGGAGGTCTTGACCACGTAATTGCTTCGGGCGAAGACGTTAACATTCTTGTAATTGATACTGAAGTTTACTCTAACACTGGTGGTCAGGCATCAAAAGCTACTCCACTTGGAGCAATCGCTAAATTTGCCGCTGCTGGTAAGAGAGTTCGCAAGAAAGACATTGGTATGATTGCAACTACTTACGGTTACGTATATGTAGCACAAATCGCAATGGGTGCCGACCAAGCACAATGTTTGAAAGCAATCCGCGAAGCTGAGGCATATCACGGACCTTCAATCATCATTGCTTACGCTCCTTGTATCAACCACGGTTTGAAGAAAGGTATGGGCAAATCACAAGCCGAAGAAGCAGCAGCAGTTGCATGCGGTTACTGGCACTTGTGGCGTTTCAACCCAGAATTGGAAGCCGAAGGCAAAAATCCATTCACACTCGACAGCAAAGAACCAGCTTGGGACGGTTTCCAAGACTTCTTGAAAGGCGAAGTTCGTTATGCTTCAGTAATGAAACAATTCCCGAACGAAGCACAAGAATTGTTCAACGCTGCCGAAGACATGGCAAAGAAACGCTACGCTTCGTATGTAAGAATGAGCAAGTTGGAATATTAATAAATGTTTCAATACAACAAAAAAGGCTGCCCGAAAGGACAGCTTTTTTTATTGATAGTTCTATGTAACAAACCAACATGCAATCAGCAAACCTGTATCAATTACTGATTCGAAAATTACACTGACTAATTGTTATTTTTGGAAATACAATCGTACTTCATACAAGCGAGGCCACAATTTCCCTGTCACATAAAAGTGGTCGTTCGTGGGATTCCACGCAATGCCGTTCAACACATCAACATCCTCGCTCAGTTGTTGTGGTAACAGGTTTGTAAAATCAATCTCAGCGGCAACTTTACCATTGCTTGGATTGATTTTTACAATTTTATCGGTTGTGTATATGTTCGCATACACAAATCCTTGCACAAACTCCAGTTCATTCAAACGGGAAACAGCACCAAGATTATCGTACACAGCAATTCTATGATGCAATGCCATTGTCTTTGGATCATAGAAATACAAATATTCCGAACCATCGCTCACAATTAGGTGCGTGCCGTTGTAACATATTCCCCACCCTTCGGTTGGATAAGAAAATGAACCAATTTGTTCAAAAGTTCGCTTATTGTATATGAACCCCGTTTGCTCACGCCAGGTAAGTTGGAACAACGAGTCACCGACAAGCGTTATACCTTCGGCAAAATACACAGAATCAAGCATTTGCTTTCGCAAAACTTTACCAGATTTTGCATCAACATAGCGCAACGATGATTCATCATACAAACCAGCACTTTCGTAAAAATAGCCGTTTTCGTATTGCAAACCTTGCGTATATGACTGTTTATCATGATTATACGTCGCAACCACTTCGTATTTCAATTGTGCAGGCACTAAATCCGACAAAATCCGCATGGAACGAAGATTCACTTCTTTTTTACCCTTTCGGTACGTATAAATTGAAAGTGTTTTCTCTCCCATTTGCAAATTGTCGGTCGGAAGAACGCAGCGCGTGGTATTTATATATGAAAACGACTGCCCATCAACCATAATTACCACCGAATCGGGAACAATATTCTTTTTCGACGTAATTTCAAACGAAATGGTGTCGCCACTATAAATTGTTTTTTTATACAACGAAGTGACAGAGAACTGTTTACCCTTTTCACTACAAGCAACCATGGTAAACAGCGCCGCTACAATCAAACATATACGTCTCATTTACAATCAGTTTTTATCACCACCCTTTCGGAAGCACAATATTTTCAACAGTATGGGCTTCGGCAAACAGAGGAGCTATCTCCTCGTCTCGAAAACCTGCGATTCCGCACCCGATGCGCGTCACCAAAAACGTAAGTTCAGGCTTTGACTTTGCAAATGCAATAAACTCATCCACGTACGATTTTATGGTTTCCACACCGCCCTGCATGGTCGGTATGGCGTAACTCTGCCCTTGCAATCCGACACCTTGTCCCCACACGGCACCAAACTTTCTCCACGCTATTGCCGCCGCACCTCCACCATGTGCACCAGCAAGATTGCTACCAAACACAAAGACCTCGTTTGGTTCCAAATTCGTTATAAATTCTGGTGTGAATCGATGTTCTGCCATAAAGAATTATTTTTTCAACGCCGCGATGCTTTCCTGCAATGTCTTGATTTTGCTTTCGGCATCAGATTTTTTCTTGCGTTCGTTTTCAACAACCTCGGGTTTTGCGTTGGCAACAAATTTCTCGTTGCCCAATTTTGCCATCACCGATTTCAAGAAACCTTGCAAATGTTGCAGTTCCGCTTCCATTTTCGCAATTTCCTCGTCGGCATTCACCATACCGCCCAACTTAATCGCATATTCCGTAGTTCCAACCATAAACGTGGCCGAAGTGGCGTCTTTCTCGCCTTTGGCAATAGATGAAAAATTACAGATTTTAACAATAATGGAATCGTATGCAGTATTATGCAAACCATTTGCAATAACTAATTCCAATGAATTCTTAAATGAAATGTTACGTTCCAAACGAACCTTGCGGACATTGGCAACAAGTTCCTTAACCGATTCAAAATCAGCAATCAACGCATCATTTTTAGCATCGGCAACTGGCTGTTGCGAAACCATAATGCTCTCGCCAGCCTTACGGTCTTTCAGCACCTGCCAAATTTCCTCGGTAATGAACGGCATAAACGGATGAAGCAGCAACATCAGTTTTTCGAAGAATTCCATCGTCTGCTCCATTGTCTTCTTGTCGATTGGCTGACCGAAAGCCGGTTTCACCAATTCCAAGTACCACGCCGAAAATTCGTCCCTAATGAGTTTATACACCGTCATCAATGCTTCCGACAAGCGATATTTTTCAAAATCATCGTTGATTTCATCTATCGTGGCACTCAATTTCGCATTGAACCAGTCAATAGCGATTTTTGCATATTCAGGTTGTTCAACATCAGCAACTTGCCAACCTTTCACCAAACGAAGCGCATTCCAAATTTTTGTGTTGAAATTACGACCTTGTTCGCACAACGCCTCATCAAACAGAATGTCATTTCCTGCAGGAGCCGAAAGCATCATACCCATACGAACGCCGTCGGCACCGAATTTTGCAATCAATTCAAGCGGGTCAGGCGAATTTCCGAGCGATTTCGACATCTTACGTCCGATTTTATCGCGAACGATGCCCGTGAAATACACGTTACGGAAAGGCACGTCTTTCAAATACTCCTCGCCTGCCATAATCATTCGGGCAACCCAGAAGAAAATAATGTCGGGACCCGTAACCAACACCGATGTCGGGTAATAATATTTGATTTCGTCGTTATTCGGCGTGTTGATTCCGTCGAACAGCGAAATTGGCCACAACCACGATGAAAACCACGTGTCGAGTGCATCTTCGTCACGCGAAAGCTGGCCTATCGTAATATTTTCAAAACCTTTTATCTTCTTTGCCTCAGCAAGTGCCTCTTCGGGCGTGAGAGCCACAACGAACTGTTCTTCCCCGCCTTCCGCCGTCGGCAAGAAATAAGCTGGAATACGGTGTCCCCACCACAATTGGCGGCTGATACACCAATCTTGGATATTTTCCAACCAATTTCTATAAGTAGTCACATATTTGGTAGGGTAAAACTTGATTTTTCCTTCCAAAACAGGCGGCAACGCAATGTCGGCAAAATGCTTCATCGACAAGAACCATTGACGACACAGACGTGGTTCAACGGCAGTGTCTTGGTTTCGTTCGGAATAGCCGACCTTGTTTTCATAATCTTCGATTTTCTCCAACAATCCAGCCGACTGCAAATCGATTGCAATTTGTTTACGAACATCCATACGGTCTTGTCCCACATACATTCCAGCCGCTTCGGACAAAGTTCCGTCAGGGTTGAAAATGTCGATAATTTCAAGATTGTGTGTTTTACCAAGATTATAGTCGTTCACATCGTGTGCAGGCGTAACTTTCAAACAGCCAGTACCAAATTCTATATCAACATAGCGGTCTTCTATCACAGGAATCACACGATTCACAAGAGGCACAATCACCTTGTGGCCACGCAACCATTGATTTTTCGGATCTTTGGGGTTGATACACATAGCGGTGTCGCCCATAATCGTCTCGGGACGAGTTGTGGCAACCACGGCATAATACCCTTTCGCATCCTTATGCAGAATCTCCCCTTCCTGATTCGTAGGAACTACAGGATTTTCAGCTGCATCGGCAACGTAGTATTTCAGATAATACAGTTTGCTCTTTTCGTCACGGTAGATCACCTCTTCGGTCGAAAGCACCGTCTGGGCCTTGGGGTCCCAGTTGACCATACGAAGACCACGGTAAATCAAACCTTTTTTGTACAAGTCAACGAACACTTTCATCACGCTTTCTGAACGAGGGTCGTCCATTGTGAACGCCGTTCTGTCCCAATCGCACGACGCACCGAGTTTGCGGAGCTGTTTTAGGATAATACCTCCGTGTTCGTTGGTCCAATCCCATGCGTGTTCGAGGAATTGCTCACGAGTGAGGTCACGTTTTTTAATTCCTTGTTGAGCTAGTTTGTTCACAACCTTCGCTTCCGTCGCAATAGACGCATGGTCGGTTCCTGGAACCCAGCACGCATTTTTGCCCGTCATACGAGCGCGACGAACCAAAATATCCTGAATCGTGTTGTTCAGCATGTGTCCCATGTGCAGCACGCCCGTCACGTTTGGTGGCGGAATCACTATCGTATAAGGTTGACGATTGTCGGGTTTGGAACTAAAAAACTTGTTGTCGAGCCAGTATTGATACCATTTGGCTTCAACGTCCGTAGGATTGTATTGTGAAGGTAACTCCATTGTTATAAATTATTTGCGTGCGAAGGTAGTAAAAATACATTAGAAAAGGATTAGATGGCAATAAAATCTTCACGTAACAATCATACGAAAACACCCTAAACCAATGTCAATCAAATCCACTACCCAACGAAAACTTTCAAAAACGTGATTTTTCCCAACATTTAGGGAAAGTTTGTCTTTTACATACAGAAATCATAGTACGTTTTATTTGGTAATTCTTACTTTTGCAACAAATTTTAGTATGGAAACGGAAAAACTTTGGAACAGCAATTATATAAAGGTATGGTGCGCCAACTTTATGATATTCTTTTCTTTTATGTTGCTCACCCCGCTACTACCATTGTATTTGAGCGAAACGTTTCAGACCGACAAACACGTGATTGGGATTGTATTGTCGGGTTATACCATTATGGCATTGATAACCAGAGCGTTCAGTGGATTTATCGTTGATAGTTTTCCCCGAAAAATCGTATTGCTCGTAAGCTATTTTCTGTTTTTTCTATTTTTCAGCGGTTATATCATTGCTGGCTCTCTCCTATTTTTTGCTATCGTCCGAACGTTCCACGGAGCGCCATTCGGGGCTACAACCGTGGCTAACAGCACAGTGGCAATTGATGTGCTACCACCATCACGGAGAGCGGAAGGCATTGGCTACTATGGACTTAGCAACAATCTTGCTACGGCAATCAGTCCAACAGTGGCATTGTGGATTTTCAACGCCACACACAATTACGACATTCTTTTTGCCACAGCGTTTATTGTGGGTGCTATAGGATTCACAATAAATGCGACAATAAAATTACCTAAAAAGGAGCTCATTCGAAACAAACAGCCAATTTCACTTGACCGATTTTTTCTACTCAAAGGCTGGAGCGAAGCGCTGTGTATGGTTTGCTACGCATTTTCGTACGGTGTGATTTCGACGTATGTGGCTATTTACGGCAAAGAAGAATTGGGCATCACAAGCGGAACGGGATTTTTCTTTATGTTGCTCGCCATCGGGTTGATTTTGTCGCGGCTTGTAGGTGGACGCACGCTCAAAAAAGGCAGAATACTTGAAAATGCAAGCATAGGCTGTGTCATTTCGTTGTTCGGATATCTGCTGTTCGCCGCGCTCCACAACCCTTTCGGGTATAATGGTGCAGCTTTGATTATTGGTCTCGGCAACGGTCACATGTGGCCTGCATTCCAAAATATGTTCATCAACCTGGGCACCAACAACCAACGTGGTACGGCAAACTCATCTCTGCTTGTATCGTGGGATGTGGGCATAGGAATCGGCATTATGGTCGGCGGATTCTTGGCTGAATATTTTGGTTACCACAGCGCGTTTTGGTGCGCATGGATTATCAACATCACTGGCGTGGCAGGATTTTTCCTCTACGTGCGACGAAGTTATCAGAAAAATAAATTACGGTAAATCTATATTTCCCCAGCCTTCAAACGTTCCGCATTTTCAGCGACAATCAACCCATCAATTATTTCTTGGATTTCACCACCCATAATTGCTTGTAAGTTATACAATGTCAAATTAATACGATGGTCTGTCACTCGACCTTGCGGATAGTTATACGTGCGGATTTTTGCAGAACGGTCTCCTGTGGATACCATTGTCTTACGTTTTGAAGCAATATTGTCAAGATATTTTTGGTATTCCATATTATAAATACGGGTACGCAACTCTATCATAGCCTTTGCCTTATTCTTCAGTTGCGATTTTTCATCCTGACATTGCACAGTGATTCCCGTTGGAATATGCACCAAACGAATAGCTGAATATGTAGTGTTGACGCTCTGTCCGCCGTGTCCCGACGCACAGAAAATATCGGTACGAATGTCGGATTCCTTCAATTCAATATCAAACTCTTCCGCTTCGGGCAATACCGCCACTGTTGCCGCCGAAGTATGCACACGTCCCTGAGTTTCGGTCGCTGGCACACGTTGCACACGGTGTACACCCGATTCATATTTTAACGTACCATACACGTTTTCGCCCGTAACTTCAAAAACTATTTCCTTATAACCGCCCGATGTTCCCTCGTTAAAACTTGTAACTTGTACTTTCCAACCTTTTGACTCACAATATTTTGTGTACATACGGAATAAATCGCCTGCAAAAATAGCCGCTTCATCACCGCCCGTTCCGCCACGAATTTCAACAATAGCGTTTTTCCCATCTTCAGGGTCGGCAGGAATGAGCAAGAGGCGGATTTCGTCCTCCATTTTCACAATTTTTGGCTCTGCTTCGTCAATCTCCATTTTCGCCATTTCGCGCATTTCCTCGTCGTTTTCCGTTTCGAGAATCTTTTTCGCTTCTTCGTAATTCGACAATAGATTTTTATATTCCTTGCGCGCGTTCATCAACAGTTCCAATTCGTGGTATTCCTTGTTCAGCTTAACAAAACGCTTCATATCGGCTATCACAGCCGGATCGGTAATCATTGTTGATATTTCCTCGAATTTGAACTGTAATCCATCCAGTCGTTCGAGTAGAGATTGTTCTGCCATATAATTATGTATTTGCGTGCAAAAGTAGAAATTATTTGCAATAATCCCGAAAAAAACTCAAGAATAACAAAAAAGGGAGCTCTCGCTCCCTCTTAAAAAAAATGAGAATCATTCTTATTCCTCATCCAATTGTTTACTTATTTGTATTAGTTTTTCCTTGTTTTTAATACGAATAGTTTTCTTGTCAAGAATAATAATCTTGTCTTTTGCCATTTCGCTCAACAATCGGATTGTACTACCCGTTGCGATACCGCAATATTCAGCCAAATCGTTACGGGAAATAGGCATATTGATAAAGTCACCTTTCACTAAATCAGTCATATAGAGCAACGAACTTGCCACACGTGATTTGATAGATTTTTGACCAAAATCAACAACCTGCCGTACAAATTTTTTAGTAAACGTGCATAAATACTCGAATAACGCATACGCGCACTGACCATTCGACGTAACAACCGTTGCGAAATCTTTTTTGTCAATAAACGCAACCACACTGTCGCTCAACGCAGACGCCGTCGCCTGAAAAACTTCATCGTCAAGGGAAAATACACCAATCATATTGACTGGTTTTAGCAACGAGATAATTGTTCCACCCGAACTCACCTCATTTTCTACTGTAATTTTACAAAGGCCGGAAAGCAAAACCGCATAGGCACTAATATTGAAACCTTGCTTGTAAATTGTTTCTCCTTTATTAAACGAAATAACCTTCAGACTTTGGGATAACAAATCTAACTCTTTCTTACTCAAAGTCTTTCCAATGCTGGTTTTAACCAACTGTTTTAAAGCTTCTTGTTTTGTAGGAATTTTCATATTTGCTAATTTTTAATTCTCAATGTAACAAAAATAATATTTTTGCGCGAAAAACAAATTTATTTCAGTAAAATTTTTAAATCAATCGACAATACGGGCGTTTTATTCCACAAAATACAGCAATGTGTTTTACGCTCGTAGAAAAATTGTTAATAAGTAGCGCCGAAAATCGACCTATAAAAAGAGAAAATAACGGAACTTTGGGCAATTGGTGTTTGTATGGATTATTACGAATTCACATGCGATTCTCATTGTCTTTCTGTTGACACCCAGGAACTCCTTACGGCGTTTTTGGCCGAAATCGGATTCGAGAGTTTCAACGAAGAAAATGGACAATATAAAGCATATATACAAGGTATGCTTTATGATGCAAAACGATTGCAGGATATGTTGCGGCAACGGGAATCGTGTTTGGGGACTTTCCCCTACACCATCGAATTCAAAGCCTCGGAGGATTGGAACAAACAATGGGAAGATTCTTTCACGTCAGTTGAAATCAACAACGACATTGTAATCCGCACACCTGACTGTAAGCCCCCAAAGCGCTATTTGCATGAGATTCTGATACAACCCCGTATGGCATTTGGTTCGGGAACGCACGAAACCACGTCGCTCATTTTGCAAACTATGCAAGATATTGATTTTCAGAGGAAAACAGTTGCCGATTGCGGATGCGGAACAGGAATTTTGGGAATTTTTGCTTCGCTATTGGGCGCATCGAATGTGTTTGCTTTCGACTACGACCAAAACAGTGTAGAAAACGCTCGCACAAATGTGACGCTGAACAATATTACGAACGTCAGCATACAACAAGCAACGCTTGATGTGCTGCAAAACAAACAATTTGACATTGTTTTAGCAAACATTAACAGAAATGTGCTTGTGGAAAACATGAAATTCTTAGCAAATGCGGTGAACAACAACGGATTAGCGATTATGAGCGGTTTCTATAGTGAAGATGTCGCCTACATTCAAAAATCAGCTGAATCATTTGGTTTACAATTTATTACATCAAAATCTAAAAATAATTGGACAATAGTAACTTTTATACGAAAATAACTATGGTACGTTTTAAGAAAATCATTTTACTGTGTACACTTATTTGTACAACTCTTTTATCGAACGGACAGCAAATCAAACAATTTGCCGACGACGAAGTGTTATTTTTCCAACAATTGGAACAATTTTTCTCGAATTCAGCCCAAAGTTCTGATTTGCAGAAATATCTGAAGCAATTCAAGAAAACGTGGGATTCTGGGTCTATCGACCGTGAGGAAAAAAGCCGCATTGTGGCTACGGCAAACGCATTGCTGAAAAAATACGGAAAACCAAGTCCGCATTTCCATAATTATTTGCAAACGGTTGAACTGTTTTTCACAACCGACCAACCCGCAAAAAGTTACCACGCTTGGGACGACGCTTTTCGTTATTTGCTGAAAACCAAATCGTTGAACGTTGCCGACAAATTCTGTAAGAACGCATTGTCGTTGCTTTCGAACCATGAAATTTATTCATCGGCATCAGTTACGTGGACATTGCTCCGCGTGAAATCATTCACATTCTCGTTTGAAGACAATGTGGCAAAAGTAATAATGCCGCCAACAAATCTCCAATGTACATCGGCAGGCAATTCATTTTTGATTTATCAAGCAAGCGGTTACTATCTTCCTTTTGATAATCAATGGGTTGGCGATGGCGGAAAAGTAACGTGGGAACGTTCAAACTTCAACACAGAATCTGTTTTTGCGGAATTGAGCAAATACACTATAGACATGACTAAATCGAGCTACAAAGCTGATTCAGTGTGGTTTACAAACGAAACTTACTATTCCGACAAAATTTTTGGTTCGTTGGAAGACAAAACCATTCCTGCCAAATCGCCAGCCGACATGACCTATCCCCGATTTAAATCGTACCAAAACGTGTTCGTTATAAAAGATATTTATCCGGGTATAGACTACCGTGGCGGTTTCAGTATGAATGGTTCCCGTTTTATTGGTTCAGGAACGGTGCAAGAGCCTGCCACTCTTGATTTTACAAACAACGGCAAGAAGATTTTTAAAACATCATCGGTTGGCTACACATTCCAAAAAGAAAGCATTGTCAGCCGTAATGCCGCAATCAGCATCTACATTGAGCAGGATTCCATCTACCATCCTGGATTGATGTTCAAATATAATGTAGCGACCCGCACCGTGAACCTTATCCGCGACGGCGACACCGAAAATCTTTCGCGAAGCCCGTATTTCAACTCGTACCACATGCTCGATATGGATTTCCAACAATTGACGTGGCAAATCGACAACCCTGAAATGAAAATGGGCGGAATGTCGGGTGCCACATTGAGCAAAGCGACTTTTGAATCGTCGAACTATTTCCGTGAGGCCCGCTACCGCGAAATCGGAATGTTCAACGAAATACACCCATTGGTTGCTCTCCGCCGTATGAGCAAGGCAAAACAAACGGAAACATTCACGGTAAAGGAATATGCATCGTATATGCGTATGCCTGAGCAAGATGCAATTCATTTGTGCTTGGACCTTTCGTTCCGAGGTCTGATAACATTCGATGCAAAAACCAACACGCTGACAATCAAACAACGTACCTACGAATATCTTGACGCCGTGGTCGGCAAAATCGACTACGATGTAATTAAATTCGAATCGGAACACGATATGAAAGGTATGTCAAATGCAACATTGGATTTGTCAAACTTGGATTTAAATATGGTTGGTGTGTCGAAAATCCAAGTTTCCGACTCGCAAAACGTGGTGTTCTATCCTCGTGGTAGTCAGCTCACTATGTCGAAAAACAGAAACTTTGAATTCGACGGAATTATCGAAACTGGTTTGTTCACGTTCTACGGCCGTGGATTCGACTTTAATTATGAAAACTTCAAAATCAACCTGCAAAACGTTGACTCTCTGAAAATTAAAGTTAAAAGTTTCACCGAAAACCAATACGGTGTAAAGGAATTTGTTCCAATCAAGAACTCCATTGAACACGTTACCGGCGACATCCTGATTGACGACCCGAACAACAAATCAAGTATCAAGGATTTCCCGCAGTACCCGATTTTCAACAGCAAGGAAATTTCGTATGTATATTACGACCATCCACAGATTTACAACGGCGTATATGACCGTAACAAATTCTATTACAAGGTCGATCCATTCGTAATTGACAGTGTGAACGACTTCTCTACCGACGCATTGTTTTTCAATGGAGAACTGATTTCTGCCGACATTTTCGAAAATATCCGCGAACGCATTGTGGTTCAACCTGATTATTCATTTGGTTTCACCCGTGTAACAGGAAAATCAGGCTACAAAACGTATAAAGGCAAAGGTACATTCACCGACACTATCAACTTGAGTTGGAAGGGATTACGTGGTATCGGAACACTTGATTACCTTAGTTCAAAATCAGTTTCGGGACCAAAAGGCTTTACGTTCTTCCCCGACTCTACCAATGGTTTTGCAACCACATTTAATATTAAACAACAAAGTGCTGGTCCTGAATCGCCAAGCGTGAACGGAGAAAGTGTGAACATACATTGGGAACCATACGAAAACAAATTGTGGGCAGTGGAAACAGGCAAGGCGTTCAAGATGTATGGTGACTCTACAACTCTTTCGGGAGGTTTGATTTACACGCCAAAAGGTCTTGGCGGCTGGGGTAAATACACGTTCAGCGAAGCAAAACTTACGTCAAACACTTTCGATTTCAAGGAAAAAATCGTGAACGCCGACACAGCCGACTTCGATTTGCTCACACAAGGCGGCGCTTTGGACGAACTTGCGTTTAAAACCAAGAATGTGAAGGCGAATATTGACTACACAACGAAAAAAGCAAATTTCACAACCAACGACACATTGTCGTTGGTACAATTGCCTAAAAATATGTACATCTGCTACCTCACAAAATTCACGTGGGATATGCACACAAAACAAATCGCACTCGGCGACCCGAAAGATTTGAATTCCGACCGCCGCGATTTGCACTTCTATTCCGTACATCCAAAACAAGACACACTTAACTTCCTTTCTCCGTACGCGACATACGATTTGAAGCAGTATATTATTGGTGCGCACCAAGTTCCATATATTGATGTCGCAGACTCGCGAATAGTACCTAATAAAGATAGCATAATCACCATTCGCCAAGAGGCATACATGGATACACTCCGCACTGCCAAGTTGTTAGCCGACAGAGAACACAAATATCATTCAGTATATGACGCAACATTCTTTGTAAAAGGTAGAAACAACTTCTCTGGTCACGGTATGTACGACTACATTGATGAAAATAAAGTAAAACATCCTCTTCCACTTACAAAAATCAAAGTTGATACTGCTTTGCACACATACGGTATCGGTACATTGGAAGAATCTGAAAACTTTAAACTTTCATCGGTTTACAGCTATTATGGCAACTATAAAATGATGTCAACCCACGAATACCTAAACTTCGATGGTAATGTGTTGATAGACAACCAATGTGCGAAAATCAAACCGACTTGGTTCAAATTTGCGGGCGACATAAACCCATTGGAAATTTTCATTCCTGTAAGCGACAACATGTTTGACCTTGATTCCAACGCTGTGGGAGCTTCAATCTACACCGATTCAAGACGCACAAGCATTTACACGGCATTCACATCGCCAAAACGCCACGAGAAGGATGTTCCTATGATGAGTGCAAACGGATATTTGTACTACGACAAAAACAGCCATTTATATAAAGTAGGCTCGAAAGAGAAAATTCTTGACAGCAAACAAAATGGCAATCTAATCACATACCACCGTGAATATTGTAATTCAACAGGCGAAGGAACTTTGAATCTGGGACTTGATTTTGGACAAGTGAAAGTGGGAACATACGGAACCGTTACGCACAATATGACATCGGGACGTGTGACTATGGAAACATTCACCACGGTTGACTTTATGTTTGACGATGGTATAATAAAAACATTGGCCGACACGCTGAACAACCGTCAATCATTAAAAGGTGTAAACAAAAACTCCAATGCATTTGCTATCGGTCTTACCGAACTTTTAGGCAAAGCAAAAGCTGACGAATGCCTTAACGATATTAAAGTATATGGTGATATTCGTAAAATACCAAAAGAATTGGAACACACCATCACGTTCTCGAAACTTGACTTCGCATGGGATTCGGCAGCCCACGCCTACCGCTCTGTCGGCCAACTTGGAATCTATATGCTTGGCAACACTAAAGTTGACCGTTCAGTAAATGGTTTCGTGGAATATGCTAACCTCTACAATGGTGATATGTTCACTTGTTACATTGAACTTGACAAAAAGAACTGGATATTCTTCCACTACAGCCACGGTGAAATGTACTTCGCTACTTCCGAAGTGAAAGACCCAGCGAAGAAAAACGCAAGCCTGCACGACCTTGTTACTGCTGTTCACAACACAAAACCAGCAAAACGCACTATGAATGTTGGCAAAAAAGAAGCTCCGTATATGTATTTGGACGGCGGAGAAGCGCTCAAACGCCAATTCCACGAACGTTTCCGTGCTAACAGACCGTATGAGGATTACCCACCAGAATACGGTGATGACGAGGAAGAATCAAACAAAGGCAAAAAGAAGAAAGAAGAACACGACGAATACGACGAGTACGATGATTAGTTAACCAATTCCCAGTTATGACAAGTTCATAACTGGGAATTTTAATACTTACTATTATGCAATATTTTTTACCTGTTTTTTTACTGCTATTAGCAAATGTTTTTATGACAATCGCGTGGTACGGGCACCTGAAACTCAATCAAATGGGAATTTCCACGAACTGGCCACTCATTGCAATCATTCTATTCAGTTGGGGAATAGCATTTATTGAATACTGTTTTCAAATTCCAGCAAACAAAATGGGTTTTATAGACAACGGTGGTCCATACACACTATTGCAACTAAAAGTAATTCAGGAGATTCTGTCAATTTCGGTATTTTGCGTCCTTGCTAACATTTGTTTCCAAGGCGAACGACTTGCATGGAATCATTTCGCAGCATTTGGATGCTTAATTATGGCGGTGGTATTCGTGTTTTGGAAATCGTAAATTTCTAAACCGCATATTGCCGAGCGCCAAAAATCGAACTGCCAATCCGAACGATGGTACTGCCCTCTTCCACGGCAATTTGATAATCCTCCGACATTCCCATTGAAATTTCCTTGAACGAATCAACAGGGAAATATTTTGTGCGGAGCGTATCGAATATTGATTTAAGATGCTGAAACTCCTTGCGGACTTGCTCGGTATTGTCGGTGAAACTTGCCATACCCATAACACCACGGATTTCAATATTTTTCAAATTCTTAAATTCTGGTGATGCCACAATCGTCTCAGCTTCATCCAACGACAAGCCAAATTTCGTTTCCTCGGTTGCTATATGGAACTGTAACAAACAAGGAATCACACGGTTATGTTTTTTGGCCTCTTTGTCGATAGTTTCCAACAAATTTAATGAATCCACGCTATGGATAAGCGACACAAATGACGCGATATATTTCACTTTGTTGGTTTGCAGATGACCGATTAAATGCCAACGAATATCTTTCGGAAGATGTTCGTATTTGCCAACCATTTCCTGCACTTTGTTTTCGCCGAAATCGCGGCAACCAATTTCATAGGCCTGCATAATATCACTTTCAGGTTTCGTCTTTGAAACCGCCAGCAACAGCACGTTCGCAGGCAACGTTTGCTGAATCTTGTGTATGTTTTCCTGTATCATAGTGAAACAAAGGTACACTTTTAATTGAGAGATTAACCGCAGAATGTAGATTTTCCCAAAAAACGCGATTTCTCTTTAACACAAAAGTATTGTGTGTATTATTAAATCAAGTTGATGTTGTTTTCCTTGCAGATTTCAATCATTTCGTTGCTCCACAATGAACTTTGAACCTCGCCGATGTGGGCTTTGCGCAAGAAAAACATACACAAACGGCTCTGTCCGATTCCACCGCCAATCGACAACGGCAATTCTCCATTGAGCAGCATTTTATGGAACAACAAATCCTTACGTTCCTCGGCATGAGCCTTTTTTAATTGGTATTCCATAGCTGCCTTGTCAACGCGGATTCCCATCGATGAAATTTCAAACGAACTCTCCAACACTGGATTCCATAACAGAATGTCGCCGTTCAAACTCCAATCGTCGTAATCGGGAGCGCGGCCGTCGTGTTTTTCGCCATTTGACAATTCATCGCCAATTCCCATCAAAAACACCGCCTTGCATTCTTTTGTTATTGCATTTTCACGTTCTTTTGGTGTCAGATTCGGAAATCGTTGCAATAATTCCTCGGTGGTAACGAATGTGATTTTTTCAGGCAAAATCGGTTTTATGCTCGGATATTCCTCTGACACAACGTATTCAGTATGTTTTAGAACATCATAGATTCGTTTCACAATCAATCGCAAAAAAGCAACATTACGTTCTTCGGCAGAAATTGTCCGTTCCCAATCCCATTGGTCAACATACAACGAGTGAATATTGTCCAAATCCTCATCGGGACGGATAGCGTTCATATCAGTTAAAATGCCGTAGCCAGGTTGCATATTGTATTTTGCAAGAGCCATTCTCTTCCATTTCGCAAGAGAATTCACCACTTCAGCCTGTTGTTCACCCAAGGCCTTCACAGGAAAGGTAACTTTCCGCTCCGTTCCATTCAAATCGTCGTTGATTCCCGTTCCCTTCAACACAAACAGCGGTGCTGTAACTCTTCGGAGACACAATCCTACCGAAAGATTGTGCTCGAACGTGTCTTTTATGAGTTTTATCGCAAGTTCCGTTTGCCGAGGATCAAGCGGCGACGAATAATTTTGGGGTATAAAGAGAGAGGATTCCATTTTATTTAAATTTTTCCGACAATGTCATAAATTCTTTCCGTGCGGAATGGCGTTCGTACAAAATACGGTAAACGGCCTGAGTTATAGGCATTTCAACACCATAACGTTCATTTGTGTGCATAATACAATACACGCCGTTGTAGCCTTCTGCAATCATATTCATTTCAAGCTGGGCGGCTTTCACCGAATAGCCCTTGCCTATCATCATACCAAACGAACGGTTTCGGCTGAATTGTGAATATGCGGTGACAAGCAAATCGCCCAAATACACAGAATCGTTGATGTCACGTTCCATTGGTTTAACCGCATCAAGGAAGCGTTTCATTTCCTGTATCGCGTTGGTTATCAACACTGAAGTGAAATTATCGCCATAGCCCAAACCATGCGCAATACCTGTAGCCAACGCCATCACATTTTTCATAACAGCCGAATATTCAATACCTTCCATGTCTTTCGATGTACACGTATGAATAAAGCTAACCGACATTATATCAGCAACTTCCTTCGCCAATTCAGCATTCGACGAACCGATTGTAAGATACGACATCCGTTCCAACGCAACTTCCTCGGCATGGCACGGACCAGAAATCACCGCCATTTGGTCAGTCGATACATTGAAACGTTGCTGCAGATATTCCGACACAAGCATCACCTTTTCGGGCTCCATACCTTTGATTGCCGTAACTATCTGTTTTTTAGACAAATCCACGGTAATACCGTTACACAACGAATCAATAAATTTTGAAGGGACGCAAAAAATAATAATATCAGCGTCTTTCACCGCTTCGTTGGCATCGCCATAGAGCTCCAATTTCTTAGTATTGTATTCAATATCAGAAACATACGTTGGATTATGCTTTTGTTCGCGAACGCCTTCCAAAATTTCCGGTTCGCGGATATACCACGCAACCGATTTTTGACTGATGTGAAGAATCTTCACTATCGCCGAAGCCCAACTTCCACTACCTAATAATGCAATTTTCTTTGATGATTCCATACTACTATTGATTCAACCAAGATTTTACTTCTTCTGGTTTTGGATTTACTAAATTCAATTTATTTTTCTTATTGAAACCACAGAGTTCCATATGTAGTTTTGTAAACTTAACATTTTGTGCATCATCAAGTTTCAAATACCCCAACGACTGCATAATTTCCGCCCACTCCTGTGGAATTCCAGCGGCAACATACACCGAAATATCGTCTTTCTGCGCTTTTTTCTCTGGTTTCATCTGCGGGAAAAACAACACATCCTGAATAGACGGAGCGCCTGTCATTATCATACACAGACGGTCAATTCCCATTCCCATTCCCGATGTTGGCGGCATACCATATTCCAACGCACGCACAAAATCCTTGTCGATGAACATAGCCTCGTCGTCGCCTTTCTCCGACAAACGCAATTGTTCTTTGAAACGTTCGTATTGGTCTATTGGGTCGTTCAATTCTGAATATGCGTTGCACAATTCCTTACCGTTCACCATCAACTCAAAACGTTCCGTCAGATTTGGGTTGTCGCGGTGTTTTTTGCACAACGGCGACATCTCAACAGGATAATCTATAATGAATGTCGGCTGAATGTACGTTCCTTCGCAAAATTCGCCGAAAATCTCATCTATCATCTTTCCTTTGCCGAATGTTTCATCAACGTGCCCTAAATTCAATTTATGACAAATCTCGCGGATTTCCTCCTCGCTTTTGCCAGTCAAATCGTAGCCCGTTTTTTCTTTAATGGAATCAAGCATTGTGATTCGCTTGAACGGAGCTTTGAAACTAATGGTTTTACCTTCAAAAACTGTTTCCGTTGAACCATTTACCGCCACGCAGATAGTTTCCAACAACTGTTCCGTGAACGACATCATCCAATTGTAATCCTTGTATGAAACGTAAATTTCCATACATGTAAATTCAGGATTGTGGAATTTGTCCATTCCCTCGTTGCGGAAATTCTTTCCTATTTCGTAAACGCCCTCAAAACCGCCTACAATCAATCGTTTCAAGTACAATTCCGTAGCTATACGGCAATACAAATCTATATCCAAAGAATTATGGTGCGTAACGAACGGACGTGCGCTCGCGCCACCAGGAATTGACTGCAAAATTGGAGTTTCAACTTCCAAATACCCCTTGGAATTGAAAAACGAACGCATTGTGTCGATGATTTTCGCACGTTTCACAAACACATCGCGAACACCATGGTTCACAACCAAATCAACATAACGCTGGCGATACCGCTGCTCCGGGTCACTAAACGCGTCATACACCACACCGTCCTTTTCTTTCACAATCGGCAACGGACGCAACGATTTGCTCAAAACGGTGAGCGTTTTCACATGGATGGAAATTTCACCCATCTGCGTAACAAACGCATAGCCCGAAACGCCAATGAAATCGCCAATGTCAAGCAATTTCTTGAATACTTCGTTGTACAAATCCTTGTTTTCATCCGGACAAATCTCGTCACGACTGATATATAATTGTATTCTACCGTAGGAATCCTGCAATTCCGCAAACGAAGCCTTTCCCATCACACGACGCGCCATTAATCGACCCGCCAATGTAACATCCTGAAACAAACCACTTTCTGGTTTGAACGTATCAAGAATTTCTTGGGATTTCGCATTTACCTTAAATTCAGCTTCCGGATACGGATTGATGCCCATATCGCGCAATTTATGAAGACAGTTTCTACGGATTTGTTCCTGTTCGCTCAATTGATGCATTGTATAATTTTTTTGGGCAAAGATACACATTCTCGCCGTTTCGCAAACCAAAATACAAAAAGTTTACGAACAAATTTACACAAAAAAATCGCTATTTTTTCACGATTTGCCGAGCGAATGATTTGTCAATATAATTATCGATTGACTGACACACATTTCCCGCACACGAAATGGCAAACGGAATTGCCTCATTCCAAAAATCCTGCATCAACGAGCCAATATTTTTGGGGGTAATAGATTGACAATTAAGATTATGCAAAACACCTGCGTTAAAAGTATCTCCTGCACCAATTGTACTCACCGTTGTTATTTTAGGAACCAAATACGTGAGCCGCTCTTTTTGTGTACAAACAACCACATCGTATTTATTTCGAGTGAAAATCAACACTTTAACGGAATATTTCCACATCTCGTCACAAATCGCGTCAATATCATTTGTTTCAAACAGAGCAAAGGCATCTTCGTCGGATATATGCACAATATCGGCAAATTTAAAATTCTCTTCCAACAATACCTTCGCCTCTGGCTGATTACGGAGTGATTTACGCATATTGGGGTCGTAATAAACTAAAACACCTTGATCATTAGCCATTTGCAACACGTTTGCAACACATTGGCGAACACGTTTGTTTAACGCAAACGAAGATGAAAACAATAAGATATCAGATGAATTAAAATTCACGGATGCGCTCGGCATTGGCTCGGTAAATTCCTTGTAAAACTGATAGTGCGCATCATTCTGTTCATTGAGAAATGCAATCGCCAACGATGTCTTTTTGTCTGAATATTGCACTAAATGCGCTGTGTCAACACCATTTTCAGCGAGAAATTGCGTGCACCAAGCGCCAAATTCATCCGCTCCTATTTCTGAAATAAACGACACTTGATTCCCCAACCGTCCCAAGCTCACCGATGTGTTCAAAGCCGAACCGCCAACCTTGGCAGCCTGTGGTTGCATATTCTTGAAAATCAAATCAATAACCGTTTCCCCTATCGTGTAAATCATAGTTGTTTACCAAAATCAAATTGTTGTAAAATGTGCAAAACCGCCAGAACCCGTTCTTCCATAGGCGCTTCGCCATCAATCCAATGAATTTCTATGCCACGCCGCTCCATACCCCGAAACCACGTCATTTGGCGTTTTGAAAACTGGCAAATCGCCGTCAATAATTGTTCCTCCATTTCCGATTTGGAAATTTTTCCCGTCACATACAACGTTAAATACTTGTACTCCAAGCCATAATAAATCAAGGTTTCCGCAGGAACCCCCTTTTGCAACAACTGTTCAACCTCACCCGTCATTCCGTCCGCCAATCGCTTTTGAAATCGCTGTGCAATCCGGTTGCGTCGAACTTCGCGACTTACAGAAACCCCAATGGTAATCGGTTTGTACGAACACGTTTGTTGTTGATACTCAACAGCGTGCGTCGATTCGTGACGAGCAATTTCCAACGCACGAATCAAGCGTTTTTTGGAATCAATATCAGTTGTGTTATGAAGCGTTTTATAGGTTTTCAACTCTTCAACCAAATCATCGAATTCACGCTCTTCGCACTGTTTCCGAAATTCAGCGTCCTCGGGAACCAAATGCATATTGTAATTCTTAATGATTGATTCCACGTACATCCCTGTGCCACCGCACACCAACGGATTTTTGCCACGATTCACCACATCGGCGTAGGCAATTTGGAACGCATCGTAAAACTTGAACAAATTGAATTTTTCTCCAGCATCCACAATATCCATCAAATGATATGGAATCTGTTGACCATCAACAATATAATCGTCATAATCCTTGCCCGTTCCTAAATTCATATCACGATACACCTGACGGGAATCGGCGCACAAAACCTCCGCGTTTGTCTGCGCTGCGACAAGCGCCGCCAAGCGGGTTTTCCCCGAAGCAGTAGGACCAATTATCACGGGCAATATGCGAAGATTATCAGACATTGCTGTTTGTTTATGAAAAAATACTATTTTTGTCTTGCCGAAACGACAGGCAAAGATAACGAAATGGCAGAGAAAAACATATATATAAAAAATAAAAAGGCTTCGTTTGAATACGAAACACTCCAAACATACACCGCCGGAATTGTCCTTACTGGCACGGAAATAAAATCAATCCGCGACGGGAAAGCCAATGTGACAGAGGCTTTTTGCTATTTCCACAACGGTGAATTGTGGTGCAAAGGAATGCACATTTCGGAATACTCCTATGGTAGCTACAACAACCACACCCCCGACCGTGAACGCAAATTATTGCTCCATCGCCGCGAGCTCAACAAAATGGAGGAAAAATTAAAAGATAAAGGTATCACTATCATTGTGTTGAGTATGTACCTAACCCAACGAGGATGGGCAAAAGTTGACATTGCCCTTGCCCGAGGCAAAAAGCAATTCGACAAACGCGAAGATATGAAGGAACGCGACGCGAAACGCGATATGGACAGGGCAAAACGAAGATATTAAGACAAAAACATCCAAATTCCCGAATATAATTGTATTTCACCTGCACCACCCCGAAGGAATCACCCAAACAACGAGTTTGAACATACACAAACACTTCGCCACTAACGAATAAATATTCCATCAAATCCCCATTTTTAGGGATTGTACGTCTTTTCTGTTTCGTATTCCTTTGCGACACAAAAAAAAGGAAATATGAACAGAACGATATTGTATATCTTTTTACTTTGTTGTTCATCGGCAATGGCCCAAGTTGACGCATACAGCGGTGCCACAAAACCTGCTACCGACACGACAAAGAAATCTTCTGAAATAAAGAAATCACACAACGATGATTTTGAATCGTTCCGTTTTGGCGGCTACGGTGAAATGCTCGCAAAGTTTATGGACTACGGCATCAACCGCTTCTACGGCGGAAACGACGGCAATGCAAAAACAATACGTCGTTCGGTTTCCATCCCCCGTTTTGTTCTCGCGTTTGATTATAAATTCAACGATAAATGGGAACTCGGCTCCGAAATAGAATTTGAAGCAGGCGGTACAGGACAAGCCGTCGAGTTGGAAAATTCCGAGAATGGTGAATACGAAACTGAGATTGAAAAAGGTGGCGAAGTGGCATTGGAACAATTCCACATAACTCGTCATATTGTACCGGCGTTCAACGTACGGGCAGGACACATCATCGTTCCCGTTGGGTTGACGAACTACAGCCACGAGCCCATCAATTTCCTTGGAACATCACGCCCCGAAAGCGAAACAACCATAATTCCGTGTACGTGGCACGAAACAGGCATTTGCGTCTTTGGCGATTTCGGGAAAAATGCAGCATCATTCGATTACGAAGCAATGATTGTTGCTGGATTAAACGCCAACGGATTCGACCGTAATTCGTGGGTGGCAAGCGGAAAACAAGGTCTTTTTGAAGAAGACAATTTCAATTCGCCTGCATACGTTGCTCGGATTAATTATAAAGGTATCAATACTTTACGAATAGGCGGAAGCATTTATTTTTGCAATAGCACCGGCTCTAATTCCGACAAGGAACAGACGTACTCCGCCATTGACAATACGTCGCTGCTGATTTGGAACGCCGATGCACAATTAAAGAATAAATTCTTGATTGCACGAGCCAACGTATTAATGGGCAACCTAAACGGCTCCGAGGCAATTACGGGAAAGAACGCCAAACTATCAAACAAGTCACCATATTCCCGAACGGGTGCCGTAGCCCGAAAAGCAGTGGCTTATGGGGCTGAATGCGGAATCCACATAAACGGATTTTTCAATAACGAAGATGTGCCAGCCATTACGCCATTTGCCCGTTACGAATACTACAATCCCCAAGAGGAAGGCGAAGGATCGCAGACGATGGATGCTCGCTGTCAGGTGAGCAAGTGGACGTTCGGTTTGAATTGGAATCCACTGCCGAATTTAGTCGTGAAAGCCGACTACACCACGCGCCAAATCGGAACAAACAATCCGTTTGAAAAAGGCACATACAACAGCGAAAACGAATTTGCCATCGGTTTGGCGTATGTTGGCTGGTTTTGTAAAAAATAGTAAACATTAATTTTTTAATAATATGAAACAGAGTAAGTTAAAAGTTTTGATTTTGGGTGCCGTGGCAGTATTGGCAATGGCATCGTGTGACAAAAAAAATGACAACAAAAAAGAAGATGTTGTCGAAGCAGCCAACATTGAATATTCGTCGAAGAATGCGAATAGTTGGCACAATTATATGAATAATGTAGCCGCTTTGCTTAAAGCTGACGCAACCGCGCTCTACACTTCGTGGGCAACGGCCTACAACGACGGCGAGGCGTTCGCAACCACGTTCAAGTCACACAATTCGTCGTACAAAACGGCATTGAACTGCGTCGAACAAATTCTTGAAGGCTGTCAGGATATTGCCAGCGAGGTTGGTACGGCAAAAATTGGCGACCCGTACGATTTGTACCAATCGGGAAAAACAACCGAAGCACTCTATGCAGTGGAATCGTGGTACAGTTGGCACTCGCGCGATGACTACACCAACAACATTTATTCCATTCGCAACTCGTACTACGGAAGCCTTAACGGAACACCAGCCGAAAATTCGTTGTACAATTTGATTTCGGCGAAAAACGCTGATTTGCACAACGAGGTTGTTTCCGCAATTTCGGGTGCGGCTCAGGCAATTCAGGCAATTCCGCAACCATTCCGCAACAACATTAACAGCACAGAAAGCGGCAAGGCAATGGATGCGTGTGCAGCTTTGGAGGCAACGCTCGTAAAACTTGAATCGTACATTCAAGAAGAAGCATCAATCAACAGCGACGAAGTGCTTGACCCTATTGTGACCAACTACGTTGATGTGGTTGTGCTGCCTACCTACAAAGCATTACAAGAAAAAGCAACAGCACTTCAATCTGCCGTAACAGCGTTGAACAACGACCGCACCAGTGCAAATTTCAGCAAAGCTTGTAACGCATGGTTAGAAGCCCGCGAGCCATGGGAATCAAGCGAGGCGTTCTTGTTCGGTCCTGTTGACGAACTTGGTCTTGACCCCAATATGGATTCGTGGCCACTTGACCAAGATGCAATTGTAAAGATTTTGGAATCAGGGAATTACAATGAGATGAATTGGAGCAACGGCGATTCCGACGAAGCAATTGAAGCGGCACAGAGCGTCCGCGGCTTCCACACGTTGGAATTCTTGTTGTTCAAGGACGGATTGCCAAGAACGGTGGAATAAAACAACGACATTTTGCCTCGCCACTTGGTTAGGCATAAAGGAGAATAGAAAAGGGAAAAATGCTCCGCATTTTTCCCTTTTCTGTTTTTATTCATCAACGATTTGTAGAAACACGATTATCGCGTCTCTACAAAAATTATCGTACCGAAACGCCAATATTGTCGGTGGAACCTATGGCCTCTGCTATTTGTTTCTTCAACTGTTGCACAGTATCAAAACCGTACGAAACCGTTGGCTCTTTTGCAATTTGTATATTCTGTTTTTTCATTAAAAGCCACAAACGCTCTACGTAAAACACGTATTTTTATTATTTACAACCATTTACATTTCACATTATCAAAAAAATGCTAATTTTGCGTCAATTCTTAAAACAATATAATAATGACTGATAACAAACAAAATGTGACATCTGTGGACAACATCGCTGTTCGGTTCACAGGCGATTCCGGCGACGGAATGCAATTGGCAGGTAACATTTTTTCCACAATTTCGGCAACAGTCGGTAACGATATCAGTACCTTCCCCGACTATCCGGCAGACATCCGCGCCCCGCAGGGTTCGTTGACAGGCGTGTCGGGTTTCCAAGTACACATTGGTGCCGAAAAAGTTTTGACTCCGGGCGACAAATGCGACGTGCTCATCGCTATGAATCCGGCTGCTCTCAAAACACAGTACAAATTCTGTACTTCTCGTTCTATTATTATTGTAGATACAGATTCGTTCAAGGAAAACGACTTGAAAAAAGCCGAATTCCAGACCAACGACCCGTTCGAAGAAATGGGCATAAAAAACGAGGTCATCGCTGCTCCTATCACATCAATGTGTGTTGAAGCGTTGAAAGACTCTGGTTTGGATTTCAAATCGTCGGTTCGTTGTAAAAATATGTTCGCATTGGGATTGGTTTGTTGGTTGTTCGACCGCAACGTTCCGTATGCTGAAGAAATGCTTCGTCAGAAATTCGCTAAAAAACCTGAAATCGCCGAAGCTAACATAAAAGTGCTGAACGCCGGCTACGACTACGGACACAACACACACGCGTCGGCTACGACATACCGCATTGAAAGTGCCAACGCCACAAAACAAAAAGGCGTGTTTATGGACATCAACGGTAACAAGGCAACCGCATACGGTATGATTGCCGCTGCCGAAAAAGCTGGTTTGAAATTATATTTGGGTTCATACCCTATCACTCCTGCAACTGACGTGCTTCACGAATTGTCAAAGCACAAATCTTTGGGCGTGACTACCGTTCAATGCGAAGACGAAATCGCTGGATGTGCTTCGGCTGTCGGTGCCGCTTTCGGTGGTGCATTGGCTTGTACATCGACTTCGGGTCCAGGTATCTGCTTGAAATCGGAAGCGATGAACTTGGCTGTGATTATGGAATTGCCAATCGTTGTGCTTGACGTACAACGTGGTGGACCGGCAACCGGTCTTCCAACAAAATCGGAACAAACCGACTTGCTTCAAGTATTGTTCGGCCGTAACGGTGAATCGCCAATGCCAGTGCTTGCGGCTGCTTCGCCAACCGACTGTTTCGATATGGCATACATGGCTTGTAAAATCGCTTTGGAACACATGACTCCTGTGGTGCTTATGACAGACGCATACGTTGCTAACGGTTCGGCTGCGTGGAAACTTCCTAAATTGGAAGAATATCCTGCAATCAAACCTCCATACGTAACGCCTGATATGAAAGGTTCGTGGGCTCCGTATCAACGTAACGCCGATGGCGTTCGCTATTGGGCTGTTCCTGGAACAGAAGGTTTCACACACATTCTTGGCGGTTTGGAAAAAGACAGCAAAACAGGTGCAATTTCAACAAATCCTGAAAACCACAACTTAATGACGCATCTTCGTCAAGAAAAGATTGACAAAATCCAAGTTCCTGACGTTGAAGTACTTGGAGACAAGGACGATGCAGAATTGTTGATTGTAGGTTTCGGTGGAACGTACGGTCACTTGCACGCTGCAATGAACGAAATGAAGGCAAGCGGCAAGAAAGTCGCTCTTGCACATTTCAAATACATCAACCCGCTTCCAAAGAACACTGCCGAAGTGTTGAAAAAATACAAGAAAGTGGTTGTTGCAGAACAAAACCTTGGTCAATTCGCGGGCTGGTTGCGTATGAAAGTTGACAACTTCGTACCATTCCAATTCAACGAAGTTAAAGGTCAACCTTTCGCAGTTGCAGATTTGGTGAAAGCGTTCACGGACATTTATAACAAATAGGAGGATAGTACAATGGAAAATATAACATACGAAGCAAAAGATTTTAAGAAAGGACAACCACGTTGGTGTCCGGGTTGTGGCGACCACTTCTTCTTGGCATCATTGCAAAAAGCGATGGCTGAAATCGGTGTCGCTCCACACAACACGGCTGTAATCTCTGGAATTGGCTGTTCGAGCCGTCTGCCTCACTATATGGCAACCTACGGTATGAACACTATCCACGGACGTGCAGCTGCAATTGCAACAGGTTGCAAGATTGCAAATCCTAAATTAACAGTATGGCAAATTTCTGGCGACGGCGACGGATTGGCTATCGGTGGTAACCACTTCATCCACGCAAACCGTCGTAACATCGACTTGAATATGATTCTTTTGAACAACCGTATCTATGGTTTGACGAAAGGTCAATACTCACCTACATCGCCACGTGGATTCGTCAGCAAGTCATCACCTTACGGAACGGTTGAAGACCCATTCCGTCCGGCAGAACTTTGTTTTGGCGCACGCGGACACTTCTTCGCACGTGCCGTTGCAACCGATGCGGCAGGAACAGTGGAAATTTTGAAGGCAGCACAGGCACACAAAGGTGCGTCGGTTTGCGAAATCCTTCAAAACTGCGTTATCTTCAACGATGGAACGCACGCAAGCGTTTACAAGCCTGAAGAACGTAAGAAAAACGCCATCTACCTGAAACACGGTCAGCCGATGATTTTCGGTGAAAACAACGAATTCGGTCTGGTACAGGACGGTTTCAACCTGAAAGTCGTAAAAATCGGTGAAAACGGCATCACAGAAAAAGACATTCTTGTTCACGATGCACACTGCGAGGACAACACGTTGCAGTTGAAACTTGCCTTGATGGAAGGTCCCGACTTCCCTATCGCACTTGGCGTAATCCGCGATGTGGAAGCACCAACTTACAACGATGCAGTTGAAGCACAAATAGCCGAAGTTTCGGAAAAAAAGAAATATCACAACTTCCAAGAATTGTTGATGACCAACGATACATGGGAAGTGAAATAATTTCTTGAAGATATTTCAATGAAAAAGCCTCTATTCTTTCGAGTAGAGGCTTTTTTATTTCAATACAATACTGTCAGCAAGTAAAAACACGGCACTGCATCACCGTCACGGCGTGCGGGTTCAAACGATTCCAAATGTTCGCAAATACGGAGCACTTCGGCATCATAGAGCGGATGAAGTGATTGAACAACAGATTTGTCACGCACGACGCCTTTCCTATCTATCGACAAACGCGCAACAACTTTGCCCGTCTTCTCTGGTTCACCGTCAGGTAAAGAAATTTTTTGCGCATTAATTGCTATCACAGAATACAAAGCTGGGATTCCTCCCTTATAAACCGCATCTTTTCGATAATCAGTATGCGAGAGCGTGCCACCCCGTGTGCCGTAACACGTTCCTTCTATAAATTCCCCATTATCATATACATCGTGGCGTTTTATGCGTCCATCGTAGTACCACGCTTCCACCACGCCATCCAAAATTCCGTCTTTATACGTTGCCATCGATTTCCGAGCTCCATTTGAATAAAAATAGATTTCCGCCCCTTCTTGTTTGGTAAGCAACGAATCGGAATAATACACAAGCGAATATAATCGTCCATCAGTGGCGAGCGTTTTTTCTTCCCAAAGATTCAACGAATCAACATAGGAAACAGCCACAGAATCAGGAATAACAGTCTGTGAAAAAAGGTCTGTTACCCCTGCCAATACCCAAATTACTATGCAATAAATAATTTTTTTCATCGAAAAAAAAAGGAAACCCGCGAAGGTTTCCTTTGTAACGAACAACTCGTTTGATTTATTTTACTGTGAAATCTCTCAATTCTTCTGAATCGTATTCGCCTCTGTCGAGTTTTTCCTTGATTTCCTTGAAAGCATTCAAAGTGTAGTCAACGTCTTCAACAGTGTGTGCTGCCGTAGAAATGATACGGAAAATAATCATGCCCGGAGGGATAACTGGATACACAACAATTGAGCAGAAAATCTTGTAGTTTTCACGCAAATCGTATGCAATGTTTGCTGCTTGGTTAGGTCCACCCTTCAACGAAATAGGTGTTACGCACGCTTCCGAAGGACCGATGTCGAAACCAAGGTCGCGGAAACCTTGTTGTAAACGACGGGTAACAGTCCACAATTTCTTACGAAGTTCGTCACCTTCCTTGCTGCGGATAATTTCCAAACGTTTCAAACAGCCTTCAACAATCGGCATTGGCAAAGCCTTTGCGTAGATTTGCGAACGCATATTGTAACGCAAATAGTCAATCACATGTTTTTTCGTAGCAATGAAACCGCCTATGATTGCCATTGATTTTGCGTAAGCGCCAATGTAGATGTCGATGTCGTCCATTACGTTGAAATGTTCCGAAGTACCACGACCTGTAGGACCCATAACGCCAAAACCGTGAGCATCGTCAATCATGATGCGGAATTTGTATTTTTTCTTCAAAGCTGCAATTTGGTCGAGAATACCAAGAGCACCTGTCATACCATACACACCTTCGGTGATAAGAAGTACGCCACCACCTTGTTCTTCGGCAACTTTAGTGGCAACTTTCAATTTTTGTTCACAACTTACAATATCATTGTGCTTGTACGAGAACGCTTTACCTTGGTGCAAACGTTTTCCATCGAGCAAACAAGCATGACATTCAGCGTCGAATACAATCACATCGTGGCGAGTCAACAACGAATCAATAGTTGATACAATACCTTGATAACCAAAGTTGAACAAAAATGCAGCTTCCTTCTTTTCGAACTCAGCAAGTTCGCGTTCCAATTTTTCGTGCAAGTCGGTATTACCCGTCAACATACGGCTACCCATTGGATAAGCCAAACCCCAACGTACAGCAGCCTCGCCGTCAACTTTACGAACTTCAGGATGGTTTGCCAAGCCCAAATAGTTGTTCAAACTCCAACAAAGCACATCTTTTCCTTGGAATTTCATGTGAGCACCAATCTCGCCTTCCAATTTCGGGAACGAGAAATATCCCTCAACTTTTTCTCTAAACTGACCTATCGGTCCGCCAGTAGATTCATGTATTCTGTCAAAAATATCCATTATGTAATATTTAATATTGTTTGTTCCTTGCAAATTTATAATTTTTCCCGTTCAAACTATATTCATTTTCAATTTTTTAAATTTCCAAACGCACAAATACGTTTTATTACTTATTCATCTACGCTCTTTTCGTCAAAAATCTCTCACTTATACTCCAAAAATAATAAGTTTTCAACAAAACAATAAATTTCTGTTTTTTCAGTTTCACTGATTGATTTGATTTTGTAATTTCGGTCGATTTTTGAAAAAGATATAAAAGACACAGGATATGAACGAAAATTCATCAGGAAACAGCGGTTCCCACGTTGACATTATGGAACTGAACAGCCGAATCCAGCAGGAAAGTGCTTTTGTTGATTTGGTTTCGCACGAGATGCAGAAAGTGATTGTCGGTCAGAAAGACCTGATTGAAGGTCTGCTGATTGGTCTGCTTTCAAACGGAAACATTTTGCTTGAAGGTGTTCCTGGATTAGCAAAAACATTGGCAATCAACACGTTGGCAAAAACCATCAACGCATCGTTCAGCCGTATCCAGTTTACTCCCGACTTGTTGCCTGCCGATTTGCTGGGAACAATGATTTATAGTCAGAAAAACGAGGATTTTGTGGTAAAGAAAGGGCCTATTTTCGCTAACTTCATCCTTGCCGACGAAATAAACCGTGCCCCGTCGAAAGTGCAGAGTGCCTTGCTCGAAGCAATGCAGGAACGTCAGGTTACCATTGGTCCGAACACCTACAAATTGGATGAACCGTTCCTTGTAATGGCAACGCAAAACCCTATAGAACAAGAAGGTACGTATCCACTCCCCGAAGCACAGGTTGACCGTTTTATGCTGAAAATCATTGTCGGCTATCCCAAAAAAGAGGAAGAACAGAAGATTATCCGTCAGAACTTGCTACAAACGTTTCCTGTGGCAAATCAGGTCATTTCCACCGACGCAATCATCAAGGCACGGGAAATTGTTTCGGAAGTGTATATGGACGAAAAAATCGAGAAATACATTGTCGATATTGTATTTGCAACACGTTTCCCAGAGCAATACAAACTCGAGGAATTGAAACCGTTCATCAGCTTTGGTTGTTCGCCACGTGCGGGAATCAGCTTGGCAAAGGCGGCAAAGGCGTATGCGTTCATCAAACGCCGTGGCTACGTGATTCCAGAAGATATCCGTGCCGTGTGCCATTCGGTGCTTCGCCACAGAATCGGCCTCACCTACGAAGCCGAAGCCGAAAACGTGACGACCGAGGAAATCATTACCAAGATTGTGAACGCGGTGGATGTGCCGTAGTTTGAAGTTAGGTGCATGAGTTAGGAATTTCCAGAAGATTTTAATTAAAATTGTGCATTGTGAATTATGCATTGTGCATTATACATAATTGAATGGAAGCGAGCGAATTATTAAAGAAAGTCCGAAAGATTGAGATTAAGACGCGTGGTCTCTCCCACAATATTTTTGCGGGTGAATACCATAGTTCGTTCAAGGGACAAGGTATGGCTTTCAGCGAAGTTCGTGAATATCAGTACGGCGACGCTATCCGTGACATTGACTGGAATGTGACCGCCCGACTGAACAAACCCTATATTAAAGTTTTTGAAGAAGAACGTGAACTTACTGTAATGTTACTCATTGACTTAAGTGGTTCGCAAAGTTTGGGTAGCCGTATGCGTATCAAGCGGGAAATAATCACCGAAATTGCCGCCACGCTTTCGTTTTCTGCCATTCAAAACAACGACAAAATCGGAGTGCTCCTCTTTTCCGACAAGATAGAAAAACTGATTTTGCCGCAGAAAGGCAGAAAACACATTCTACGAATCATCCGCGAACTGCTTGAATTTGAGCCGGAAAGCAAAGGTACCGACATTCCGTTGGCGTTGGAGTATTTCACCAATATGATTAAGCGTCACTGCTCGGCGTTCCTCATCTCCGACTTCAACGACCGTCATCCGCTCAAAGACGCACTGTCAATCGCCAACCGCAAGCACGACCTGATTGCCATCCGTGTGTTCGACCAAATGGAATCTACCATTCCCAACATCGGGCTCATTCGTGTGAACGATGCCGAGACAGGTGCCGAAGAATGGATTGACACCAGCAGCAAGGCAACACGCAATGCATTTGAACAAAATTACCGAAACCGAATGGCGGAACTCAACGACGCATTTACCAAATCGGGCGTGGAACACGTGAATATCCGCTGCGACGAAGATTATGTAAAACCACTTATGACATTGTTTAAGAAACGATAAAGATGAAAAGCATAAAATACTACATATCAATCATTTGTGGATTATTATCAAGCGCCTTGTTATTTGCCAACGACATAACCATTTCCGCACAACTCGACACCAATCAGATGCGCATTGGCGAACAACAGAACATTTCGCTTGCAATTGAATACAATTCTGACAAGACGCTCATTATCCCCGACTTTGGTAAAGAGTTGACACACAACATTTTTCTTGTCGATACTTTTAGTTTTCAATCTACCGAAGACAAGGATAAAAGCATACGAAAAGCGAAGTTGCCCATCACTTGTTTCGATGCTGGTGAATATTCGTTTGAAATAGGGCCGTTTATTTATGGTAGCGACACAATTTGGTCGTCCCCCCTGCAATTGTCGGTACAGACCGTAGAACTCGACACTACGGGCGTTATAAAGCCAATTAAGCCCATCCGTGTGCCAGAATATACGTTCAAGGATTACCTTCCGAAAATCCTCACCGTGGTTGCCATCATGTTAGTTCTCGCCTTGATTGCGTTTGTGATTTGGTATGTTTTGAAGCACAAAAAGCCAAAATTCTTACCGAAAAAAGCTGTCGCAAAAGAAAAAGCCGACATTAAAGCATTACGTGAATTAGAGCAACTTAAATCACAGAATCTCTGCGAGAAAGACGAATACAAAAACTATTACACAATACTCACCGACATTCTTCGAGAGTACTTTGGCGACGTGCTTGCAATCGACACGTTTGAAAAGACGTCGGACGAGATTATACAAGAAGTGGTTGCTTCGGGCAAAGTTCCCTTATCTGTAATTCAGAACTTGCAAATCATATTAAAAGAAGCCGATTTCGTGAAGTTTGCAAAACACAAACCAACCGTTGAAACTGGAAATCTGCACTACGGACTTTCGCTGTTCTGCATCAACGAAAGCAAGCATTTAATTGAGAAAGAGGAACAATAGAATCGCGACGATAAGATTATTACATTTTCTCGCTCAGTTCCAGCCAAATCAGTTCTTTTTCATCAAGCAACGAGATGACTTCGCCGATACGCTGTGATTTTTCCATCAATTCGTTCTGTTCCAACGTTCCCGACGACAAAAGGCTTTCCAATTCTTTTTTCTCACGTTCCAAGTCGCCAATTTCCCGTTCCACCTGCTCAAATAATTTTTTTTCTTTGAACGAAAGTCCTTTTTTCTTACGAGGTTCCGATTGTGGCCGTTCCACTTTTTCTTTCGGCACTTTCAATTTTTCCTGTTCTGCTTGTTTTCGTTCCTCAACTTCGCGATACACGCTATAATTTCCCGGAAATTCCTCTACTTCGCCGTTTCCACGGAACACAAGTAGATGGTCGGCAACTTTATCAATAAAAAATCTATCGTGCGAAACCACCAGCACGCACCCCTTGAAATTCAGCAAATATTCCTCCAATTGCTGAATAGTATATAAATCAAGGTCGTTGGTCGGTTCGTCGAGAATCAGGAAATTTGGTTTCTGCATCAAAACCGTCATCAAATACAGGCGTTTTTTTTCGCCGCCACTCAACTTCGAGACATATAAATACTGCACAGAACGAGGAAAATTCCATTGTTCCAAGAATTGAGCAGCCGAAAGTGTGTGCCCTTTTTCCAACTCAATTTTGTCGGAAATATCTTTTATCACATCAATCACGTGTTTGCCGTCGCAACCGAGCAGTCCGTCCTGCTTGTAATAGCCTATGGAAAGCGTATCGCCCCAGTCAACCGTTCCCGAATCGGGCTGCAACTGTTTGGTGATAATGTTCAGCAAGGTTGATTTTCCGCAACCGTTTTCTCCAATCATACCCACCCGTTCGCCTTTGCTGAACGAATACGTCACTTTTGAAAGAATCTTTTTGTCGCCAAACGTTTTGTCTATGCTTTTAAGGTCAACCACCTTATTTCCAAGATATTGGGCAGCAACGGTGAAAATCATCGACGATTCAGTTTCTATTTTCGTTTCAGCCTTTTCCTTTAAATCGTAAAACGCATCTATTCTATATTTTGCTTTTGTGCCGCGCGCCTGCGGTTGCCTACGCATCCAGTCAAGTTCCTTACGCATAAGGTTTTTCGCCTTGGCGACTTCGGCGGTTTGCACTTGCATACGTTCCTGTTTTTTCTCCAAATAATATGAATAATTTCCCGAATACCGATAGACAATTTTGTCATCAAGTTCAAGAATCGTATTGCACACATTATCAAGGAAATACCTATCGTGTGTAACAATAAACAATGTGCTTTTGATTGTTTTCAGATAATCTTCGAGCCATTCTATTATAGAAATGTCAAGATGGTTTGTCGGTTCGTCCAAAATGAGCAAATCAGGCTCCAGCATAAGAATTTTCGCCAAATCCACCCTTTTTTTCTGTCCACCCGAAAGATGCGAAATGATTTGTTCGGATGGAAGTTCCAACTTGGTGATAATCAAATTCACACGAGATTCATAGTTCCATACGTCGGTTGCATCCATTTCGTCAGTCGCCTTTTGGATTAACTTTTCGTCACCGCTCTGTAAAGCGGTTTCGTAGCGTTTCATAGCATCGAGCACAGCCTGATTGGCGGAATACACCTCGTCGTACACAGTACAATCCGAAACGAGTTCAATATTTTGGTCAAGATAGCCGACCGACACATCAGGTTCGAACAAAATCCGTCCCGACTCAACCGTATCTTTTCCAAGAATAGTCTTAATAAGCGTGGTCTTTCCCATTCCATTTTTTGCAACGAGAGCAATGCGTTCGCCACGATTCACCACAAACGAAAGATTGTCGAACAAAAGATATTCGCCGTAGTATTTAGTTATATTTTCGACCTGAAGAATTGCCAAATCAAATAGGATTATTGAATTAGTAATCAAAAATAAGGCTGTCTTGTTTCCAAAACAGCCTTACCAACCTCAAACATTTATTAACTCTAATTAATCAGCTGAGAATCCGACCAACACGGCAACACAACCGCGGGCGATTTCATCGCTGATATTTTCATCATTTGTTTCAACTTCGATAGAGATAATCAATTGCTGGCTTGATTCCATCTTGAAATCCCATACACGTTTGAAAGAATGTTTTGCATTTGTGAACAATACATTTCTATCAGCGTCCATAATCGAGAATTTGATTTTTGGAAGTTGTTGGTCGCCACAGATAGCGATACGATAGTTTTGATTCGAATAGAATGTTTTATACAATTCAGCCGATTCACCTTCCGACAATTCTGTCGCATTGAAAATACCATCGTGAACATATGGCTCCAAACTTGGTTTACATTCACTCTTAGCAAATGTTCTACATTGTCCGTAAGATAAAGTACCTAACAATACGAAAGATACAACCAATACTAATAATTTACTTACATTTTTCATAATTGCTACTTCTTTAAATTATTGGATAAATGAGTTTCTCAAGTTTGCAGCAGCTAATTTAAGTGCTTCATACTGAGCTTGTGTTATATTAATTTTCTGTGTAGATTTCAAAACTGTTGAACCAGTTTCTTCATCGGTGATTGTTTCGATACCCGATTTCACAATTTCAATAGCGTTGAAAGCCTGCGAAATTGGTTGCAGTTGAGTGAGAACTTCAGCGATGTCAGGATTGTCGGTATAAACGCCCAACAATTTTTCCATTTCACCAAAAGAAAGTTTTTGTTCAACAATACGTTCCACCAAATCTTTGTCTTTCACAACATCTTTTGTCAATTGTGTTGCCAAATACAACGCTTCTACCCAACCGCCGGCAAGAATCAACGCTGCCATTTCAGGGCGATTGTCTTCCTTCAATGTTGAGTTCGAGTTCAAGAATGTTTCTGAAATGATTCTGATTACAGAGTCGCGGTTATCGTGGTTAGCCTCCAAACGGTCGATAATCGATTGGTCGATGGCAGCCAACAAATCCAAACCGATAGCCAATTTCTTCGATACATTCATATACTGCATAATCGTTTGATCCTGCTCGAAAATGCTGGCATAACTCAAATCCGCACCATACACGCCCAAATTCAAAGCTTTTTGCTTGTCGGTGTTATACTTATTGGAATTTGATGTTGGATTCAATAATGATTCATCGTAACCAGCACCAGCCTTCTTCAACAATAACGTTGTTTCCACTGGCGACGGCAATGAATACATCACCTTCTTAACATCATTTACAACTTGCTGTTTTTCCTGTAATTCCTGATCTACAACATCTTCCGTAGATGAGGAATTCTTCTTATCGGAATTGCTACAACTCACGATACCCGACAGTAATCCAAGCACAATTAAGAGTCGGAATAATTTTAGTGTGTTACTTCGCATACGTACTAATTTAAAATTGCTACAATTATTGTTTGTGTAAAATTACTATTTTTTTGTTATTTGCAAACAAAAAATTAAGGTAAATTTAAAATATTTGAAAATGGAATTAGAAGAAAATGCGGTACTGAAAGAATTACAGAATATCTTTCTATCTGATAATGAGGAAAATATACACGATGCAATATCGTATATCCACGAAAATTGTTCGATGAAAATGGTGCCATTATTATTTGATTTATTACGGTCAAATAAGAACAAAACAATACAAAACGACGTTTTTAATTGCCTAATGGACGCAAAAGACGCGCAAGCAGTGCCACTTTTTATCGATGCATTGCACGATGAGCAACTAAAAAACGAGAAAAAACATCTCCTCTCCACTATTTGGCAGGCAAACCTTGACTTTTCGCAACACATTGATGTTTTTATGGAGATTTTACTGCACGACAGCTACGAAAACGCTCTCGAAGCATTCACTATAATAGAAGTATGCGCCGAAAAACTTTCCGACGAGGAAAAAATCCGTTGCAAAACAGCAATTTCCAACGCTATGCTAAACGAGCACTCGGAAAAACAGGCGTTGTTGCAAGCGACGGTGGAGATACTACAATAATAATGTATAATGTATAATGCATAATGCATAATGTATAATGCACAATGTTCAATGAGTAATGAATAATAAAAAAGCCTTGGGGAAATTCCTCAAGGCTTTTTTGTTTATTTCGTTGAATCAGAGAAGATTATTTCTTTTCTTTTTCAGCTTTTGTCATTTCTGATTTCAATTTTGCCAAATCAGTAACGTCACCCAAAGTTGTTTTTTCCAAGTTGTCGCTGACCTTCTTCATTGCTTTCTTAGTAGAAGTAGCTTTTGCTTGTTTTTCGTTCTCTTCAGCAACTTTCTTTTCGTCTTCGAATGTTCTTGTGTGCGAAACGAAGATTTTCTTAGCGTCTTTAGAGAATTCAATTACTTTGAAGTTCAGTTTTTCATCAACTTTCGCAGTTGTCCCGTCTTCTTTCACAATATGGCTCACAACTGAAACGCCTTCTACTCCGTAAGGAAGAGAAACGGTAACGTTTTTGTCGTTGATTTCAACAATTGTACCTTCGTGAACAGAACCTACGTTGAAAATTGTTTCAAATACGTCCCATGGATTTTCTTCCAATTGTTTGTGGCCTAAGCTCAAACGACGTTGTTCTTTATCGACTTCCAATACTACCACTTCGATTTCAGCACCAAGCGTTGTGAATTCTTGTGGATGTTTAATTTTCTTTGTCCAAGAAAGGTCTGAAATGTGGATTAAGCCGTCAACACCTTCTTCGATTTCAACGAAAATACCGAAGTTTGTGAAGTTTTTAACAATAGCTTTGTGTTTGCTTCCAACTGCATATTTTTCATCGATATTTTCCCATGGATCTGGATGAAGTTGTTTCATACCCAACGACATTTTTCTTTCTTCACGGTCAAGAGTCAAAACAACAGCTTCAACTTCGTCGCCAACTTTCAAGAATTCTTGAGCGGAACGCAAGTGTTGTGACCATGACATTTCAGAAACGTGGATAAGACCTTCGATTCCAGGAGCGATTTCAACGAATGCGCCGTAATCAGCCATAACCACAACTTTACCTTTAACCTTGTCACCGACTTTCAAGTTTGGATCCAAAGCATCCCAAGGATGAGGAGTCAATTGCTTCAAGCCGAGAGCGATACGTTTCTTGTCATCGTCGAAGTCAAGGATAACAACGTTGATTTTTTGATCCAATTGAACGATTTCTTCAGGATGAGTAATTCTACCCCAAGAAAGGTCAGTGATGTGGATAAGACCGTCAACACCGCCAAGGTCGATGAATACGCCATAAGAAGTAATGTTTTTAACAACACCCTCAAGCACTTGACCTTTTTCAAGTTTCGAGATGATTTCTGCTTTTTGTTGTTCAAGTTCAGCTTCGATAAGAGCTTTGTGTGAAACGACAACGTTTTTGTATTCATTGTTGATTTTCACAACCTTGAATTCCATTGTTTTACCAACAAACACATCGTAGTCGCGGATTGGTTTCACATCGATTTGTGAACCTGGCAAGAATGCTTCAATACCGAACACATCCACAATCATACCACCCTTCGTTCTACATTTAACAAAACCTTTAACGATTTCGCTTTCTTCAAGAGCTTTGTTAACACGGTCCCAAGATTTCAAATTACGAGCTTTCTTGTGTGAAAGAAGCAATTGACCGTTTTTATCTTCCAAGCTTTCAACAAATACTTCAACTTTGTCGCCAACTTTCAAGTCAGGATTGTAACGGAATTCGTTGGCAGAAACAACACCGTCGGATTTGTAGCCGATGTTGATTACAACTTCACGTTTTGAAATTGCAACCACAGTACCTTCTGTCACCTCGTTTTCCGCGTTTGTTGAAAGAGTTTGTTCATACTTTTCAAGCAAAGAATTTCTTTCTGATTCAGTGTAGCCACCTTTTTCAGAATCGTACTTGTCCCAATCGAATTCGTTTTGCTGCGCTTTTGCAGCCGATACGATTGAATTGATTTCATCATCAGATGCGCTATCGTCTTCAGCGATTTCTTCTGCTTCGTTTACAGCAGGAGCATCCAATTCAGCGTCGTTGACAACGTTTTCGTTCTCAAACTCTTCGCTTTCTTTTTTTACTTTTTTTACCATTAAGTTTGGTTTTAATTAGGTTAGACATTATGTTAATTCGCAAAAAATTGCGTGCAAAAATAACATTTCTTTTGAATTATCAATCAAATCAAATAAAAAAATGATGCACCTCTTGACTTTTTTGAAAAGACAATATATATTTGCACGTTTTTTTAATCGAGGATATGCGACAGTTAAAAATCACAAAACAAGTAACCAACCGAGACACTCCATCGTTAGACAAGTATTTACACGAAATTGGCAAAGTTGATTTGATTTCAGCTGAAGAAGAGGTTGAATTGGCAAAAAGAATCAAGGAAGGCGACCAAAAAGCTTTGGATAAACTTATCAAAGCAAACCTGCGATTCGTTGTTTCTGTTTCAAAGCAATATCAAAATCAAGGACTTAGCCTACCCGACTTAATCAACGAAGGTAATTTAGGTTTGATTAAGGCAGCTCAAAGATTTGACGAAACCCGTGGTTTCAAATTCATTTCGTACGCCGTGTGGTGGATTCGCCAGTCGATTCTTCAGGCTTTGGCGGAACAAGCTCGTATTGTACGACTTCCGTTGAATAAAATCGGCAACATCAATAAAATCAACAAAACGTTGTCGTCGCTCGAACAAGAATTCGAACGCGAACCGACCGCCGAGGAAATCGCATCGGAAATGGATTGCAGCGCACGCGACGTAAAAGAGTCAATGAAAAACTCTGGCCGCCATATTTCTATGGATGCTCCCCTTTCGCAAAGCGAGGAAGGCACATTATACGATGTGTTGGACAACAAAGACACTCCATCGCCCGACCAAACGTTGATTCAGGAATCATTGCGGAAGGAAATCGACCGTGCAATCTCAACCCTTACTGATCGCGAGGCAAATATCGTAAGAATGTATTTCGGCATAGGGCAAAAAAATCCTTCCACATTGGAAGAAATTGGCTCGGAACTTGGTTTGACACGCGAACGCGTTCGTCAGATTAAGGAAAAAGCAGTCCGCCGATTGAAACAAACGGCACGAAGCAAAATCCTCAAATCATATTTGGGATAATTGAAAATTCATACATTATTATAAAGGAATGTTGGAAACAACATTCCTTTTTTGTGTTAACCCCCCCTCTCCGAAATTCGTTTGTAAACAAAGATTTCTTGCCTTGCCTCGCTTTGCTCGGATGCGAAATGGCGATTTACGCATCCATTTCTTCCAAAATCATCTCAATTATTTGTCATCATCTTTCAGTATATAGCCAAAATCCCGAAGATTCCGCTCGTTGTTTCGCCAGTCTTTTTCAACTTTCACGAACAAATCAAGGTAAATGGATTTCCCGACAAAAGCCTCTATATCCTTTCTGGACTCAATTCCGAGCCGCTTGATGCCATCGCCGTTTTTTCCAATAATAATCCCCTTTTGCGAATCGCGGGCAACATTAATAACGGCACGGATATGCACGTTTTTCGGTGATTCTTCGTATTGTTCCACAACCACCTCGCACGAATACGGAATTTCCTTGCTGTACAGTTTTAGGATTTTTTCACGGATAATTTCCGAAACAAAGAAGCGCATCGGCTTGTCAGTCAACGTGTCGGGGTCGTAGTACGGTTCGCCTTCGGGCAACAAAGCAACAATCCGTTTCATTATGTAATCCACATTGAATTTATTCAATGCAGAACAAGGAATTATCTCAGCTTTAGGTAATTGCGTCTCCCAATATTCAACTAATTTCACCAATTTTTCCTGGTCAATCAGGTCAATTTTGTTTATCACCAACAACAGAGGTGTATGTTCCATTTTTTTGATTTTGGAAAGAAATTCCTCGTTTTTATCGGCAGTTTCTTGAACATCAGTGATATACAGAATTTCATCGGCATCAACCAATGCGGATTCCGAGAATTTCAGCATTGATTCCTGCAATTTATAGGCAGGTTTCAGCACGCCCGGAGTGTCGGAAAACACAATTTGATGGTCGTCGCCGTTCACAATCCCTAAAATTCTGTGACGCGTGGTCTGCGACTTTGCCGTAACAATTGACAAACGTTCGCCAACAAGTTCGTTCATCAACGTTGACTTGCCTACATTCGGATTTCCTACAATATTTACAAAACCTGATTTAAATGCCATTATGCGTAAGCTCCCCGTTTCAAAATTGCAACTTCTTTTTGCGTTAAATACCGCCAGTGCCCGCGTGGCAAATCTTTTTTGGTCAAACCTGCGAAATACACACGGTCGAGTTTTTCAACAGTGTAGCCATATTTTTCAAAAATTCGGCGAACCACGTGGTACAAACCAGAGTGGATTTGGATGCCAACTTGGTCTTTATTATTGTCAACATATTGAATATCATCCACGTCAATATGTCCACCTTTTATTTCTGTGCCATCGTCAGCCGTAACAGGATCTAAATCAACGCCTTCCAGAA
>Ga0247609_10000081_pt1 | contig 131791 bp, 104 predicted proteins | sample 172DNAGHGlowgp2_FD_193487 | JGI IMG/M metagenome (GOLD analysis project Ga0247609, IMG submission 193487) | Sheep rumen microbial communities from Palmerston North, Manawatu-Wanganui, New Zealand - 1728 DNA GHGlow gp2 | ecosystem: Host-associated > Mammals > Digestive system > Stomach > Rumen...
GTTTGTTTTGAGCTATGCAAATCCCTTGTACAGCAGGCGTTTGCAGCCCCTTCCAAGACATAAAAAAAGAGGTCGGATTCCAGTGGTTTCCGACCTCTTTTCCGTTTAAGGAGTGAGCGGTAGACGGGGTTCGAACCCGCGACCTGCGGCTTGGGAAGCCGCCGCTCTGCCAACTGAGCTACTACCGCGTTCTGGCTATTGGCTTTTGGCTGTTAGCTATTAGCAGCTAATGGCCAATGGCTAATGGCCGATTATACATTAAAACGAATGTGCAGGATGTCGCCGTCTTGCACTTCGTAGTTCTTGCCTTCGACCGCCAACTTGCCGGCCTCTTTGCATTTCAGCTCCGACCCGTATTTCACCAGGTCGTCGTATTTGATGACCTCCGCACGGATGAAGCCGCGCTCCAGGTCGCTGTGGATGACGCCCGCCGCCTGCGGTGCCAACATGCCCCGCGTGATGGTCCAGGCACGGTTCTCCTTGCCACCCACGGTGAAGAAGGAGATGAGATCCAGCATCTTGTAGGCCGCACGGATCACCTTGTTGACGCCAGGCTCGGTCAAGCCCACGTCGGCCAAGAAGGCCTTGCGGTCCTCTTCGCTCTCCAACTCGGCGATTTCGGATTCGATCTTGGCCGCGATGACCAACATCTCTCCACCGTGTTCTTCCACGTATTTCTTCACGGCCTCGGAATAGGCGTTTCCGGTGGCCGCGTCGTCGTCATTCACATTGCACACGAACATCACGGGCTTCTCGGTGAGCAGCATCATGTCGGCCACCACCGCCTTCTCGTCGGGCGTGACCTCCAGGGTGCGCACATTCTGGAAACCTTCCAGATGTTCCTTGTATTTCAACAGAACGGCAAGGTCGTGCTTGGCGGTCTTCTCGCCGACTTTCGCGGCTTTCTCCACCTTGGTGATCTTGCGTTCAATCTGTTCCAAATCCTTGCATTGCAGCTCGAAATCGACAATCTCGATGTCTCTCACCGGATCCACGGAACCCTCCTCATGGGGCAGGGCAGGGTTGTCGAAGCAGCGGAGCACGTGGATGAGCGCGTCGCACAGACGAACGTCCGCGAGGAAGCTGTTGCCGATGCCGGCGCCGGTGCTGGCACCCTTCGCCAATCCGGGGATATCGACGATGTCCAGGTTGGCATAGACCAATTTGTCGGCATGGATGAACGAATTGATGTGGGCCAGACGCTCGTCGGGCACTGCGCACACACCGATGTTCGACTTGTTGGTGCTGTACGCGAAGTCCGTCACCTCCGCCTTGGTGTTGGAGATGCAGTTGAACATCGTGGTCTTACCCGAGTTCGTCAGTCCTACTATGCCGCATTTGAGGCCCATGTTTCGTTTATTTGTTTCTCTTTCGTTTTTGTTCGTCCTACACTGCGCTTCGCTGGTGGGTTCCCTTTTTTCCCCACACTGCGCTTCGCTGGTGGGTTCCCTTTTTCCCCCACACTACGCTTCGCTGGTGTGGGGTTAATTGCGCTTCGCGCGTTTTGCCTCTCCGAGGCTGCTCAAGGAATATCTTTCTTTTTAAAAAGTCATAAGTCTCAAGTCTATAATTAGAATCCGAGAACGATGTCTTCGACGTGGTCGATTTCGGGGAGGTAGTGTTTGATTGTCTGTTCCACGCCGTTTTTGAGGGTCATCTTGGCGTGGGGGCAGGTGCCGCACGCGCCTTGGAGACGCACCTTGACGACATTTTCGGGGGAGAGTTCCACAAATTCGATGTCGCCGCCGTCCTGCACTAAGTAGGGGCGGATTTGGTCGATGATCGAGATGACCTTCTGTTCTAACGTGGCGTTTTCCATATCTTCAAATTCAGGCGGCAAAGATACACTTTTTTTCGAGATATCCAGATTATTTTTTTAGGTCAAGGTCAACGGTCAGTTGTTGCAGCAGGGAGTCGGCGAGCATGGCCAAGGTGTCCTCAGTGGCCCAGCGGCGGAATCGTTCCTCGTTGCGGTAAAACGCCACCATGGGCTTCCGCTCGAAGGTCATCAGGTGCAGGGTGCTGTCAGGCGGCCAGGTGTCGTTGCGCAGCTGCGTGGACGGAATCTGGTTGCAATAGGCCACATAGTAGTCCCACGTGGTGTCCAACCGGTCGTAGCTCTTGAATATGAGGTTGATGTTCAAGTCGTTGTCGTAGAACAGGGTGCAGGCGGCGTTGCCGTTGGTGGCAACCACCACGGGTCGCACGGTGTAATGCTGGCCGATGTCGTGCGCGTAAATGTAGTCCTTCATCCACTCGTTGGCCTCCTTGTTGGCTTCGAAATTGCTGTCGAGGGCGTATTTCGCGTAGGCGTTGTGGATGCCGCCGGAGATTTCGTTGAAGTAGAGCGTGGTGTAGGGACTGTTGAACAGGATGTGCCGGATGGGCATGAACGAGAGCAATCCTAAAAGCCCCAGTATCACGAAGTTGGTGTATCGGTCGTTGATTTGCCGCAACGTGCATTCCACACCGCTCGCCGCAATCAGCATGAAAAGTGGGTAAATGCAGTAATGGATGGCCCACAGCGTGTCGGGATTCATGTAGTGCACCTTCACGCGGTTGATGCAGAACAGGAACGTATATATAAATATGAATATGGAGAAGGGCTTCAGCGACTTGATGGCGTTTTTGAAGAAGACGAAGAAAAGCAGGAAACTGACAAGAACGACAGTTGGCGTTGTAATGTACAGATATTTTGTTAGATAGCGTTTCGGGAAATTGTCCGGACCTATAAGGTTCCCCTCGAAAATTTGGTTTTGGTCGAAGGGGATGTTGGTGACCAAAGCGGCAAATGCCTTGTTTGGCGTGATGAAGGAGGTCTCCAGATACCAGGTGCAAAGGGTGTGGATGACTCCTACCGTGACCCATAATGCGACGACGGAAAGCGCCACAAGCCCCAACGCCCTTAGGTATTCTTGAGTGAATATCTTCTTGATAGGATTATAGAGGAAGAAGTTGAGCAACGTGAAGACGAAGAAGAAGTGCAGCAACGAAGAACCGGCGTTGTGTACCGACAGCGAGAGCAGGATGCCGAGGGCGATGCGCACGAGCCGCGAGACTCGGATGACTGGCAGTTCGCGACTGAAATAGTACATCTGCATGATGCTGTAGATGAAGGAAAACGCGAACGTGACATCCACCACATTGCTCAGCGAGTAACCGAAAAAGCGCGGCGAGATGAGGAGGAAGAAGGCCGTGAAGAAGGCTGCCCGCCAGTTGAACGCCCGCAACAGAATCAGCGAAAGATAGGCCACCAAAAGCCATCCGAAGATGGTGCTCAATGTATGGCGCACTGCATACACATCGCTGACGTCCAATGATTTGCAAGCTGCATAGATAATCAGGTCAATGGTTTGGGCTTGCGTGTGCGCGTAAGGGTGCGCCTTGTACGCGTCGGGGTCGCCGATATGGTGGAAGTGGTTGTAGAGCAGTTCGGAATACTCATTCTGCGCCACTTCGCGGTCCGAAACGCCAATGCGCTGGCTCAGCAGCAACATGCCCACCAAGGATCCGGCTAACAACAGCATCCACAGATACTTGAACACGTCGTCGCCGGTCTTCAGCTGCAACGAGAAACGCTCCTGCTCAATCTTGTATTTGAGCTTGCGCTTGCTGCTTTTCGAAAAACGGACCTGCCACACATTGTCGTCGAACAGGTTGTCAAAATAGAGAAACCTGTCCACAATATTCTTGATGCGGATGAAGATTCTTTCCCATATCGAGGCGGGCTCGTTCTTCATATCCTATTTGTGCTCAAAGTGTTGCTGAAGTTGGCGAAGGTAGTTGACGGCCTGCGGTCCCTCGTTGAACAGCAGATCGACGACCGACAGGTTGGGCGTGAACCCGAACTTGTCTTCAAAAACTTGATAATAAGGGGTTTTCAGGCGGAAGGGATATTCCGCTTTCTTGGCCTGCTTGGGTTGGACAAGCAGGCGTGTGTCCTTTTCTGTATATGGTGTAAACTGCTCTGTTACAGCAACTTCTTTGTCTATGCGGAGCAGTTTCAGCAGCGTGTTGATAAGCTGCAGGTTGAAGTCGAAAATCCGTTCATATTCCTGCTCGTAGAAAGGTTTCAGCGCATCCTTATAATAAAGATAGTAGGGGGTGTTGTTGTAGGCCGACTCGATGGAACGCCAATGGGCGCGTTGCCAAGGCGTGGTGTATTCGATGCGGACATCTTTGACAACACCCATCCTGCCGTCATGCACGGTGGGGATGATGAGATTCAGCGGCCCATTGCCGTTCATGATGACCGTCCTGTTGCGGTAGGACTGTTTCTGGTACCGCTCCTCGCGCTCGATGACTGCGTTTTCCGACAGCAGGAGCGCGAAATACTCGACAGGCGGGAGGTAGGCGGTGGAAAGCAGGATGTTGTTCACCGTTAGCGGGCGATGACCAGTTTGGACTTGTAATTCCGCTCCGACCCGAGCAGCTCGATGAAGTAGACTCCGTTGTCAAGGCCGTTGACATTCATCGTGAAAGTGGCGCTGGTGGTGACAGTTTGGCTGAGCACTAACTGGCCCATCACGTTGTAGATATTGCAGACGGCCTCCTCCGGCAGGAACTCGCCTTGTATGGTTATGTTGCCCGTTTGCGTCGGGTTGGGGTAGATTTCGAAGGTGGACACGGTCTGGTGTTCGTTGACACCCGTGATCACTTGGCCGCTGTACAACATGCCGTCAAGCACCATGGTGCCGGTGTTGTCCGGGTCAAGCCAGGGCTGCAGCTTGCGGGCGTTGTTGCTGCTGTTGTTGTTGGTCCAGTGGTAGGACATGCGGCCGTAGTTGTCGGTGCCTTGCGGATAGTCGCAATAGCTTGAACCGCTCGTCAAAGTGCCGATGATGCGGGAGCTGGCGTTGAATAGCGGGGAGCCGGAGGAACCTTGCTCGGTGACGCCCTTGTTGGGGTTGGTTCTCCAACGGACAACGAAAAACTTGTTGGCCAGCTGTCCTGACGTGGGGGCGGTGATGCTCAGCGGGAGGCTGATTTTCTTCCAGTCGCCGCCGGGGTGGTGGACACCCGCGCCCACAGAGGATGCTCCTGTGCGGTCCCAGCCGGCGAAGAAAATGCTGTCGCGGTAAACGACGCCCAAATTGCCGGTGATGCGTAGCAGGGCGAAGTCGGAAGCGGACATGGTGTTCGAAGTATTGGAGCGGGCCACAATGACACCGCCGTTTGCCTGGCGGTGGGAGATGCCGGTGTTGCCGCCGCAGGTGCTGGTCTGGTAGTTGAAGTAGAACTTGTGCGTTTGCTCGTCATTCTCGATGCAGTGGTCGGCGGTGAGCACGTAGGGGGTCTTGTCCATCCTCACATTGTTGATCATGGCACCGCTGCAGAGGAAACCGGCCCAGCCTTCCGACGTGTTGGCCGTGATGCTGATGCAGACCACAGAGTTGATGGGGTAGTGCCAGGCATTACCCTCGGGGCAGACCACGTCGATGTGACAAGTGCCCTCCGCCTCGCCGTGAGGTCCCTTGCTCTCGTCATTGCTCACATGCAGGAAGTCGCGGTAGGTGTGCATCACTGCGGCGATGTTGATTTCGCCCTTGAAGGCGGCGTTGGCGGGCTCGTAATACTCCACCACCAGCTCGTCGCCGATGATGTTGTCCGTCTCAAACTTGCCCGTTTCTTGGATGTCAGCGTTGGTGTAGGGGCCGAAAACCTGCTCACGGTCGGGACTGTATATGAAAAACTTTCCCTCTGCGGGAATGTTGAATTTGTCGATAACCAGATAGGTCATCACGGCACCTTCTGACACAAATTCGGTCCTCCAGAGCATGCCGCCATCCTCCAGAATGTCCTTGCGTCCGGAATTTTCAAACGTTTTGTCCACCGAAAAGCCGACACTGGTGCGCAGCGGACGGGATTTCTCCATGTTGGACTCGTCTTCGCGCAAGAGCTTTTCCGCGTCAGTATGGGGCATGGTTTGGACATCAACGGACTGCGAAATTCCCTTTTTCCCGAAGGAGTAGGGGAGGGAAGACGGTTCGGTCTGGGCAAATAACACGCTGGTAAACACCGCTAAAACAACTGAAAGTGTCAAATATTTCTTCATACTTTTTGGGATAAATTTCAAGGCGGCAAAAGTACGAAAAAAATCGTATTTTTGCAACCGTTTTAAAATAGGATAGAATGACCGTAAAGAGAAAAGTGAAATTCGAAGGCGTTCCCTATGAAGGGAATTTGGAGGAACTGATTATACAAGCCCTGATCGAGAAGCAGGGCGTGGATGTCCATTGTGTCAACCTGAAGAAGATAAACCACGTCTATTTCGACTATTTTGTCGTCTGTACCGGCAATTCCAAACCCCATGTGGAGACGTTGTGCGACTTCGTGCAGGAGCAGACCCAGCGTGTTGCCGGCGTGAAGCCGATGCACGTCGAGGGACTGGAGAACAAGGAGTGGGTGCTGCTCGACTATTTCAACATCCTCGTGCATATCTTTCTGCCCGAAGCCCGCGAGCACTACCAGCTTGAATCCCTTTGGGGGGATGCAGAAATCCAGAAGTTCTAAAATACATTCCAAAAAGGGCTGAAAGCTCTACGTATGTCAACCCAGGGTGAACGAAGTGAGCCCTGGGACACAACAACCAAGGCAATAGTAGATTATTAAATGGCAAACAATAGCAACATAAATAACAATAAAGGAAAGAACGTTCCTGATTTTCTCGGTGGAAAAAATGGCCAGAACGGGCAAAACAACGGGAACAAAAAGAAGTTCAGCTGGTCCATGCTGTACATTGCGATTACGCTGGGACTTATCGCCATCTATTTTTTCTCCTCCAACGGCGCTATCAAGGAGGTGAACGACATGGAGTTCTATCAGATGGTGAGAGGCCGCGACATCGAGCATGTGGAGTTCGTGAAGAAAAACTCCCACATCAATATCTTTTTGAAGAAGGTGGCCTTGGAGAACAAAGCCGTGTATCAAGAAGTGCGGGAGAATACCCTCGGTCCGCAATATTACTTGGTAGTCACGGACTTGCAGGTCTATAACGAGAATTTGCGCGATGCCAAGAACCAGTATGTGGCGGAGCGTTTGGCGGATGACAGCACCCTGGTGGCCAGCGAAGTCGCCAAGGAGTACGACTTCCCGATGAAGCAAGACAATTCCCAGAACTGGGGCTTTGAAATCTTGCTTTGGATCTTTCCGCTGCTGCTGATTTTCCTGCTCTACTTCTTCTCGATGCGTCAGATGCGCGGCGGTGGTCCCTTTGGCGGTGCCGGCAACATCTTCAATATCGGGAAGTCGCGTGCCCAGGAGTTCGATGAGAAAACCGACACGGTGATTACCTTCAAGGACGTGGCCGGTTTGGAGGGCGCTAAATTCGAGATCGAGGAGGTTGTTGATTTCCTCAAGAATCCGCAGAAATACACGGTTTTGGGCGGCAAGATTCCCAAGGGCGTGCTGTTAGTCGGGCCTCCGGGCACCGGTAAGACCCTGTTAGCCAAGGCCGTGGCTGGAGAGGCGAAAGTCCCGTTCTTCTCGATGTCGGGTTCCGATTTCGTGGAGATGTTCGTGGGTGTGGGTGCCTCGCGAGTACGCGACCTCTTCCGCAACGCCAAAGAGAAGGCCCCCTGTATCATCTTTATCGACGAGATAGACGCCATTGGGCGCGCTCGTGGCAAAGGGGCGTTCTCCAATGCCAACGACGAGCGCGAAAGTACGTTGAATCAGCTGCTTACCGAGATGGACGGCTTCGGGACAAACGCCGGTGTCATCATTATGGCGGCTACCAACCGCGCCGACATCCTCGACCGTGCGCTCCTGCGTGCCGGCCGTTTTGACCGACAGATTCAGGTCGAGTTGCCCAATCTCAACGAGCGAAAGGGCATCTTCGGGGTGCACGTGCGTAACCTCAAGCTCGGTCCCGATGTGGATCTCGACTTTTTCGCGAAGCAGACCCCCGGGTTCTCCGGCGCCGATATTGCCAACGTCTGTAATGAGGCCGCGCTTATCGCAGCCCGTCAGAGCAAACAACAAATTGAGAAGGTTGACTTCCTGGCCGCAGTCGACCGTATTGTCGGCGGTCTGGAGCGCAGGGGCAGCGTGATTTCCCCCGAGGAGAAGAAAACCATCGCTTATCACGAATCAGGTCATGCCTGCGTGAGCTGGATGTTGCGCTACGCCTCCCCGTTGGTGAAAGTCACCATTGTGCCGCGTGGTAAAGCCCTTGGCGCGGCTTGGTACCTGCCGGAGGAAAGGCAGCTCACGACCTACGAGCAACTCTTCGATGAGATGGCCGCCACGCTGGGTGGCCGTGCCGCCGAGGAGGTCTTCTTCGGCAAGCTCTCCACTGGTGCTCTCAACGACCTCGAACGGGTGAGCAAGCAGGCTTACGCCATGGTCGTCTATTACGGTTTGGATGAGAAAATCGGCAATATAAGTTACTATGACTCAACTGGTCAGCAGGAGTACAGCATGACCAAGCCCTACAGCGAGAAGACCGCCGAGGAAATTGACGAGCGCATCCATCTGCTCATCGAGAAAGCTTACGCTTGTGCCAAGCAAATCCTCACCGACAATTACGAGAAGGTGGAGACGCTGGCGAAGCTGCTTTTGGATCGCGAGGTCATTTTCACCGAGGATGTGAAGCGCATCTTAGGACCGCGTCCGTTTGCCACTGAAGACGAGCCGACCGAGAGCGAGATTGCCGAAAACACAACCGAGGACGCTTCTGAAACCGTTTCCGAACCGGATGGCAAGCCGGACGAAGAAGCCCCTGTTTCCACGAATCCCGAAGAATAATGAGCCAAAACGAGTCCAATTTCATCACAGACAAAGAATATATCCGCGGTGTCATCCGGAAGAGCACCGTGTCGCACGACCATATTGAGGACATTCAGCCGTCGTTGGAGTATCTGGCGCCTATGACCGACTTCCATGTCGAGTTCTGGCAGAACTTCCAGACCAATGGCGGCAAGATTCTGCGCTGTCGCACGCGCCAGGACCGTCTCAAATTCCTGAAGACGCTGGCTGAGAATCAACAGTATAACGCGGTGTTATGCACACACAACAACCTCTGTCCTGACTTGGAGCAGGCGCAGATGAACTACGTCAACGCCATTTCCGTGCACATGCCTGTTGATGCGGTGGTTGCGCTTTCCACCTGTTTGGTGGCGCGCACTGGCAGCATCGGCTTCACTCAGCCGGTGGCGCGTTTCGTCTCCCTGCGCAACATCGCCAAAGACGTGATTGTGATTTCACGTATGAGCGACATCGTGCCAGACCTGGAGCACGCCCTTGAGCGGAACAAGAAATTCGGCAAGGAAGCTGGCATGGAGTTCGTCACCCCGACTGTGCTGCCCAAGGCTGACGGCAAGGAGGTGCGCACCCCTCAGCACCCGCGCTATATTCTCCTTTTGTTAGACGAAAACCGCCCACAAAATGCGCAACCTGCTGATTAGAACTGTTTCAGGCACGGTCTATGTCGCCCTGATGGTGGCAGCGGTGTTCACCCCGTGGGTAGCGGTGCCGTTAGCATTTTTCCTCATTATTGTTGGAATTCGGGAATTATATAAGATGTACGAGACACCGGAGCTCAAAAGGAGTTGGCCCTTCGCAAATATTGCCGGCATCACCATGGCGCTGGCCTTCCTCTTTGCCTCGCAGCTCTATCTTTTAGTGCGGGGTTTACCGCACGAGCCCGGCATTCACGTTATGATATTGCCGTTCGAAGGGGTTTTGCTCCTGCTCTCTGTTGTGGCCGTCTTCCTTCCGGAACTGATTGGTCACCATGAGGATCCAGTCCGGAACATCGGCATGGGACTGTTATCCCTGGTTTGGATTGCGTTGCCGTTGTGTGTGCTCTTTTTTGTGTGGAGTGTGCAAAACCCTGCGCAGGTGTTGGCCTTCCTCATCCTGATATGGGCCTCCGACACGTTCGCCTATCTCGGCGGATCGCTGTTCGGCAAGCACAAGTTGGCCCCGAGCATTTCCCCCGGCAAGACATGGGAGGGCTTCCTCATCAGCTGCGTGCTGACGGCCGCGCTCGCCGTCGGGCTTTCCTACATCCCGTACTTCAGCGCCATGGAATTCACTGTTTGGCCGTGGATTGTAATGGCGTTGCTGGTCGAGGTCTTCGGCTTGATGGGCGACCTCATAGAGTCGTTGTTCAAGCGCAAGGCCGGCGTGAAGGACAGTGGCAAGATCATCCCAGGCCACGGCGGTGTCCTCGACAGGGTAGATTCCATCCTGTTCGCGACGTTACCGGTGTGGTTGTTCTGCCTGATGGTATAGGAGCGGCGGCATTCTTGCCGCACAGTCGTTTTACGACATCCTGCCGCGAGGGCTTACATCATCTTTGTCGCACCACACTGCGCTTCGCTTGTATGGTGTTAATTGCACTGCGTGCGTGTCGCCTCCCCGAGGCGAGATGTGGATTCGACTGTCATTTGAAAGGCTGCGGAATTGAGGAAATATAACCAGATAACCGTGTAGCCTCCTGTTGATAATTTGTTGATAACTTTCGGTTGTCGTGGATAATTCATCTGCGGCGGCCGTGGTTATATTTGTTATTTTTGCACCGTTGTTTCGATGTATGTCGGGACAGCGGTTTTTTATTGATAAAGAAAGCGAGTTTTCGCTTATCCGTCGAAGTGAATCTGGACAATTTGCTGACGATTACACGGATATCGGAAATCAAGCTTACCTATTGAGTGTTTTGCCAATACGGTGGGGCTTGGTCTTCAGTATCTTGTAATCAGGGAGTCCAGACCCTACTTCGTGGATGCTGTCGATACAAAGCTCCACTTTCTTTGTGTGTTGGATTAAAAAAGCACCTATGAGAAGGATTTCTATTCGTTTGGCAACAATATGCCTTTGTTTTTTGAGTATCACGAACTTGTCTGCAGCACCTGTGGACTCCTCAAGGGCTAAACAACAGGCTCTGGACTTTTTCAGTTCTTTGACGAAAACCTTTTCAAACCAGCTGCTGAAGGAAGGTGTGTCAATCGCCTACTGTGCATACACAGAAAATGCAATAAATAAGCAGACAGACAAGGTTTGTTTCTATGTGGTCAATGTCGGGCGGAGAGGTTTTGTGATGCTGTCGGGCGATGATCGTATCAAACCCATTTTAGGCTATTCTTACGAATCCTCCTTCAACACGAAGGATATGCCGGAAAGTGTCAGAGGGTGGCTTGGAGAAAGGCGAAAAGAAATCTCATACGCACTGACGTTGGAGGATTTTTCAGCCACACCCGAAATAACCGAGCAGTGGAGCCATTTGTCTGAAGTCGGGGCATCACTCTCTGTGGTGGTACCGCCGTTGCTTCAAACGGAATGGAATCAAGGGAGTTATTATAATCTATATTGTCCGATAGATGTTAATGGGCCTAATGGACACGTTTACGCTGGGTGTGAGGCTACGGCTATGGCACAGGTCATCCGATATTGGGAATGGCCAATAAAAGGTGTTGGTGCCCACAGTTATGTGTCGAACTACACAAATTATGGTAATTATGGTCTTCAATCGGCCGATTTCGAGTCCACTACATACGATTACAGGCTGATGCCCGCATATATCACTTCTAGCACTCCATTGGACCAAATAGATGCCGTTGCAACACTACTATATCATTGCGGGGTGAGTATCAATATGTCTTACGGTGCTAACGAGAGTAGTGCATACCATAGCACTGTTGCTGTCGCTCTCCGTAATTATTTTTCATATTCTACAGATCTTTCGTATGTCCAAAAAAACAATTATTCGGATAACAATTGGAAAACCATGATAAAAAACGAATTACAGAACAACAGACCTATAATTTATGAGGGTTTTGGAAATGGGGCAGGACACGCTTTTGTTCTTGACGGCTACGATGATAATAATCTTTTTCACATCAATTGGGGTTGGGGTGGTTCTTATGATGGCTTTTTTTCACTATCGTCATTAAATCCTTCCAGTCATAATTTCACAAACGATCAAGGAGCTATTATTGGAGTCCAGCCTAGTGTACGTTGTACGATGTCTATTTCCGATTATGATAGCAATGTTTACAACACGATTAAATTAGGTAATCAATGCTGGATGAAGGAGAATCTACGCACTACTCACTATAGCGATGGAACCGACATCGCATTTGGTAGTAGTGCTTCCTCAAGTACTGCTTTGCGTTATTCCCCTAACAATAATGTCGCAAATGTCCCCACATATGGGTATTTGTACAACTGGGCAGCTGTTATGAAAGGGGAAAATTCCAGCAATGCGAATCCCAGCGGAGTACAAGGTGTATGTCCCTCAGGCTGGCATGTGCCCAGCGATGCGGAATGGACCCAGTTGACCGACTATGTGGGTGGCAAAAGTAATTACGTTTGTGGCAGTGACAACACAACTTACATAGCAAAGGCATTAGCTAGTACTTTGGGATGGATTCCAATTACATCATCGGGAGTGGGACCAGCAATATGGGCAAGTTGTACAGTGGGACAAAATCCAAGTTCAAACAATGCAACAGGATTCAGTGTCATGCCTGCAGGTGGATACACAAATGGCAACGTTGGAGGTTTTGATACCGTAGCAAACATTTGGAGTTCAACAGAAAGCGGTACTGCCACTGCCTACAATATTAATTTAAATCGCACTGGTAAAGTGGTTAACCATTACAATACTTATTCTAAAAGTAGCGGCTACTCCGTGCGATGCTTACAAAATGATAACACCAATGCGACATTGCCAACGTTAATGACGAGTAATATTGGTTTTGTTACAGATAGCTCAGCAGTATTCGGTGGTAATATCATTTCCGATGGTGGTTCAGATGTTTTAGCATACGGCGTGTGTTGGGGTACCTCCCATGTACCGAAGGTGGATGGAAATCACACCAATCTCGGGAGTGGGATAGGAGCATTTTCGAACAACATCACAGGTTTGACTCCCAACACCACATACTATGTGCGGGCTTATGCGACGACCAGCGTTGGGACGGCGTATGGGAACGAGGTGAGTTTTAGGACAACAGTCCAGGTGATACCGGACGAACATTCTTGTCCAGAAATACCCACTGTTACTGATATTGACGGAAATGCATACAACACCGTACAGATTGGTCAGCAGTGCTGGATGCGTGAGAACTTGAGGACAATAAAGTATGCTAACGGTGAAATGATAGTTTTAGGTACTGATACATCCTCTACCGTTGCATTCCGTTATTACCCCGGCAACAACTCCTCAAATGTGCCTATATACGGCTATTTGTACAACTGGTCGGCGGTGATGCATGGGGCTGAGGCAAGCACAACCAACCCCAGCGGTGTGCAAGGCATCTGTCCCACGGGTTGGCATGTTCCCAGCGATACGGAGTGGAACCTTATGGAGAAAACAGTGAGTGGTTCTGACTGGCAGACTAGTTATGAAACCACCATAGGAAGCCGAGGCACTCACGCGGGCAAGCTTGCCGGTGGTGATGGCTGGACCAGCAACACTTATTCGCCTGGCAGCCCTGGTGACTACATCTATTCCGAGCGCAATAGTTCGGGCTTTTCCGTTGTCCCAGCAGGATGCTGGGGATGGAACGTGTCATATGTGGGTTACCGGGCCTATTTTTGGTCTTCTTCGGAGAACAATGACAACAAAGCATGGCGTCGTAACATGAGCTACGATGGCTGCTCTGTGAGTCGGAATAGAGAAAGTAAGTACTGCGGTTTTTCCGTCCGCTGCCTTCACAATACCATCAGTACTTCCTATGTTATTACAGACACGGTGACCGCCATTACCGCCACTTCCGCCACCTGTGGCGGCAACGTGACTTCGGACGGCGGTGCAACGGTAACCGCACGTGGTGTCTGCTGGAGTACCTCGCAGAACCCGACGGTGAGCGACAGTTATACTTGTGATGGTAGCGGCACGGGCAGTTTCACGAGCAGCATCACAGGGTTGGCGGCAGGCACTACGTACTACGTACGGGCGTATGCTACGAACAGCGAGGGAACGAGTTACGGAATACAAGTGAGTTTCACAACACTTAGCATCACCGCAGGAGATGCGCAACCATGTCCAGAAACACCGACGGTGACCGACCACGAAGGCAACGTCTATAACACGGTAAAAATTGGCAACCAGTGCTGGACTAGAGAGAACATACGGACCACCACATCGCCGAGCACGGGGACGTATCTTATTCCCCCTGATAGTGTTGGCATAACTACTTCAGGCAAACAGGCCAGATGGTACAATAACGATTCTGTCACGTATGCACCGATGAGATACGGTCTGCTGTACAACTGGAATGCAGCTGTTGATACGTTCGATATGGCTTTCGGTGAGACGAGTGTAAACCAAGGCACTGGTGTGTCGGTGAATTTCACAGGATATCGTCGTGGTATCTGCCCTGAAGGGTGGCATGTTCCATCAGATGCGGAGTGGAATCAATTGACAGACTATGTGAGTGCGCAAAGCGAATACCAATGTGACGGTAACAGCACCCATATTGCCAAATCGTTGGCGGATACTGTAGGCTGGTACAGCTATGGCAGCAACTGTGCGGTGGGAAACAACCAAAGTGTGAACAACGTAACTGGCTTTTCAGCTGTTCCAGCAGGCTATTGGGAGGAGTCATTCTTCGATGAAGGTAGTATCGCATGGTTTTGGTCTTCTTCGATCGGAGGCTATGGACGTACATTGGGTTACTTTGATACAGGAGTGAGTCCGTTTGCAGCCAGTAGTGAACATTCATTTTCTGTCCGCTGCCTCCGCGATTCTAATGATGGAGGTGAAACTTCTGCCACATTGCCCACCGTCACCACCAGCTCTGTAAGCAACATCACGTCCACCACTGCCACCTGCGGCGGCGATGTCACCGATGACGGCGGCGCAGAGGTCATTGCCCGAGGCGTTTGTTGGAGTACCTCGCAGAACCCGACAATCGAGGAGGTACACACCATCGATGGAGTAGGAACGGGCAGTTTTACGAGCAGTTTGACAGGGTTATTTCCCAACACTACCTATTACGTGCGGGCGTATGCCACGAACGAAGAAGGAACTGCGTATGGGGTCCAGAAAACATTTACGACCGACTGTGATGTTGATGAAGACGAATTCTCTGTTTCCGCTTGCAACAATTATATTTGGAACGACACTTCTTACACGGAGAGTGGCGACTATGACCAAACGTTCACTAAAACTAACGGATGTGACTCTGTCGTTACGCTGCACCTGACCATACGTTATAGTCCTGATCCCCCAACACTTTCGGTGACTCCCAATACTATCTGTACAGGTTCCAATGGCAGTATTACCGTCACAGCACCGATTGGCCAATACACGTATTCCCTCAATGGATTTGATTTCCAGAATGAGGTATCCTTCACCAACTTGGATGCAGATTACTACACAATAACTGTGATGGATGAGTATGGTTGTACTAATTCAGCCACAACCTTTGTCGAGAATCTCGCTGGTGAATATTGTGCCCCTCAAATCAGTTTTGCCAGCAACAGCCAAAACAACAAGCCTTTCCATTTCTGCCGAAACACCGAGAATGCTTGGATTTGTGCTTCCGCCGAATCGAATGGGGACTGTGCTGAAACCGAGTATGATTACAAGTGGCAAGCTGACTGCTATGATACCACGTACTTCGGTGCTTGTATTGAAATCCCAACCCAAGAGGTTCACTGCTGCACCTATACGGTGACAGTCACCAGTCTTGCAACAGGTTGTGAAACGGTTACGCCGATTGTGGTCTATGTTGACCATCTTAATTCTATTGAATTCCTTGTGAACGACGAACCGTTCACCGATGTTCCGAGAGTTGTTTACAATTGCGTGAATAAGGATATTAAAATAGGCATTAATCCTAATGGTTGGGAACATGCCATGTGGAGCAACGCATATATTTCCGTTTCCGATCCGACTTACGACTTTACCATAGGAGCCAATACCACCACGGCAGGTTTGATGAGCAGTTATTTTGTGGATGTGATTGACACGAATGGCTGTCTTGCAAGGGGAGTGATTAACCTCGTCAGCAAGCCTGTTCAAGTGGTGACTGTTGACACTACAGTATGTGAAACCGATCTGCCATTTGTGTGGAACGGCGTGACCTTCACGGAACCCAGAATGCAGATGGTAACACTGACCGATGCGGCGGGCTGTGATTCTGTTGTGACATTGCACCTTGATGTCATCCCTCGTCCTATACTCTCTTTCACCATCAACGGTGTTCCTGCGACCACTAATGAAATGAACAGTTTCAGCGAATGTGAGGAATTGCATATTGCAATTGTCTCCACACAGGAATTGGATACTGCATCCATCAATTGGACCTCTGGGATTACAGGCACAGGCTTCGCCGATTGCACCATCCAGGGGGACACCATCGCTAATGACGTTATGACAATTTGTGTTAGAGCAACAAGTAAGTTTGGATGTTTGTCCCAAATTTACTCGTTGCCTATCTCTTTTGTCCGTCATTCTTGTCACAGTGCCCCCACGGTAACCACATCTCCCATTTCATCGTTTAATGCTGACTCCGTTCTCTGCGGCGGCGTTGTAACCGATGACGGCGGTTCGGCCATTACTGCATGTGGTGTGTGCTGGAGCACCACTGGTTTTCCGACATTTGACTGTGACCATACAGTTGATGCCCTTAATGAAAGCATTTTCACAAGCGTGATAACTGGAATTGAACCTTGTGCAAATTTATATGTGTGTGCATACGCAACAAACAGTTATGGAACATCTTATGGGACTGTTCAGATGCTCCAGAGATTGGACACAACACCACCTTTCATTATGGATACGCTTAATCCTATCCCATTTAGAAGATTGATTCCTACACGTGGCAGTAGCTGTACATATAACGCTCCAGACAAGGCTCAATTCGTGAACGCGGTTCTGTCGATGATTCATGACGATTATACGGATATGACGTTTGATTATCTCATGAATCATGCCGAATTTTATTGGGAGAGCACACCTGACCTTGCTCCAAATACACAAGACATTTTTGCCCAAAGAAATCATGTTACAGTTGATATGGTCGTTGAAGATGAATGCGGTAATGAGTTGTCCCAGTTAGTAATTTGGATGGATAAACCCGATGAGATACATGTTTCCACCCCATCTGTTACAGTTTCGGATACCGCCATTTGTGAGAATGGATATGTCACACTGACCTACGATTCCGCACAGGTAAAAGGTGACTTCTATTTAGGCGTTGCTTATCCGCTCACTTTTGAGTGGATTTGCCTTGAGGATGATGTCACATTTTCCAGTTCCAACGATGTTGTGACGACTTTCGCCCCGAATCACACGGATACCATATATCACTTTCAAATGAAGGTTACGGACCGATACGGTTGTTCAACCGTGTCAGATCCGGTGTCGGTGTCCGTGAAATCCAAACCGAAGGCGAAGATAGTGACGAATGTGTATAACGATGCCACCGAACCGTACTGTCCTAACTACGGCTCGCTTACTGTTATGGCAGTGGATTCTGTCACAGGGGAAGAAATTCCGAATCTGACCTATTCTTGGTATGGTGAAAGCGTGAACCTCAATAGTGTATTTGACACGACACTACTAATCATAATTCCCGATTCGTTTAATCATCAATACGAGGTTTTCCTGACAGTCACGGACACGCTTACTGGCTGCACTACCACAACCTCGCGGACAATAGACGTGCGCGACACGTTAGCGCCGGTGTTCAACGGCATGTTGCCGGATGGACATGTGTGCGCATCCGAAGACGGAAACTATTATGTGTCGGATTTTACCACGTATTTTACGTATGAAACAGTCTCCGACAACTGTGGTTGGCCTAAATGGAATTCGGAAAATTGGTTTCCAGGTTGGACAGTCTCACAAAACCCTGCGGCTGGAACAGAAATAGATACAGAAACGGAGGTGACCATCATTTTGTCAGATCCGTGTGGAAACGAGAGCCTATATTTTATGAAGGTAGTGCCAGTTTTTTCCTCCGATACCGCCTTCTGGTATAGTGTATGCGAAAGCGAATTGCCGATTATCTGGAACGGCGTGACCTTCATGGAGGCTGGCACGCAGACGGTCACGCTGACAAATGCAGCGGGTTGTGACTCTGTAGTAACGTTCAATCTCACCGTCCTTCACCCCACAGACACCGTACTCACAGACACTGTTATTGAGAACGATCTTCCATACGTGCTAAATGATCATGAATACTTCTACCCTGGCACTTATATTCAAAACACCGTGAATGCGTTCGGCTGCGACTCTACTATCTATTTGACACTCAATATTATCGGAAATATCTCCGATACTATAGGTTTGACTGTCTGCAATAGTTTTGAGTGGAACGGAATCACCTACACGCAATCTGGTGATTATACGCAATACTTTTCCACAATTTATGGCAGTGACAGCGTAGTGGCACTGCATCTGACAGTACACTATTCAGATACTACGGAGTTTTATCAGACTAGCTGTTACAGTTACACTTGGAATGATGAGACCTATATGGAAACTGGTAACTATACTCAAATACTGACCGATATTTACGGTTGTGACTCCATTGTCACACTACACCTCATCATAGCCTATGAAGTCTTCGGTGATACCACTGGTGTCGCTTGCGGTTCTTTCGATTGGTACGACTATTCCAACATCACAGAATCAGGTATATATACGCACACCTTTGAAGGAGGAAGCTCACTCGGATGCGATTCCACGGTTGTACTGCATTTGACTGTCCACCATTCGGTGACTGAACTTGTCGAAGTCACCGCCTGCGACAGCTACACTTGGAACGATTCAACGTACTATGTGTCAGGAGACTATGTGAAGCACTTCCAGACAGTATATGGTTGCGACTCCATCGTCACGCTCCATCTCACAGTCAACCGGCCGACCCAGTACACTGTAATCGTAGACACATGCGACTCCTTCACATGGATTGACGGCAGCATTTACACAGAAAGTACGGACGAGCCGACAGTTGTCTTGGCAAATGCGGCAGGCTGCGACTCCGTGGTGACATTGAACCTCACCATCAGACACTCCACCGATACTGTGCTCACGGTCTCTGTCAACGAGAACGACCTGCCATTCGTTTGCGGAAACAGTTCCTTTGATGCGGCAGGCAGCTATACCGATGTCATCCCGAATGCGGCAGGCTGCGATTCTACTTTTCACCTCAACCTCACCATCAACCGCAATGTTGTTAGCTCTGTAGACACTGTCGTATGCGAAATCGCATTGCCTGTTGTATGGAACGACAGCGTGTTTATTTCAGCAGGTACTAAGATGACAATCATTCCGGCCTCCACGGGTGCGGACAGCACGGTGGAGATGACTTTGACGGTGATGCCAACCACTTACGGCGTGCTGGACTCCACTGTCTGCACCGCCTTTCTGCCGCTGATCTGGAACGGCATCACCTTCACGGAAGCTGGCACGCAGACGGTCACGCTCAATAACGTCTATGGTTGTGACAGCGTGGTGACGATGACGCTGCATGTGAGCAGTTGCGAACCACCTACGGTAACCACCGACACGGTATACAATATCACTTATGCATACGCAACAAGTCCTTCTACAATCGCTTTTGGTACTGTAACCGATGCAGGTGGATCAGAATTGACTGCAAGAGGTTTCTGTTGGAGTGTGGATCATAACCCCACTGTCAACGACAGTCATACCAGTTGCGGGGCTGGAACGGGCACTTTCAGCTGTAACCTTACGGGGCTGACATCCGGCACCACCTATTATGTGCGGGCATACGCGACAAACAGTTTCGGAACTGCATACGGTGAGGAGGTCAGCTTCACCACCTGCACGAACTTTACCGTTTCCATCAGCGGTGGCACGGAAATCTTTCTGGGTCAAACTGCCTGTCTTACAGCATCTGGTGCTGAACATTTTATCTGGAACACAGGGGATACGACTGCCACACTCACGGTGAGTCCTACCGTTTCTACATCCTACACCGTGACCGGAACCGACTTTGTGGGCTGCAATAAAACGGCATCAAGCATGGTTTATGTACGCGCAATGCCTACCATAACACCTGTTGAGGCGGGAACGGGCCTTTCTGAAATCGAGCTGTTCTGTGGTGGTCAACCCGTTACTTTGTCTGCCAATACTGTTATCTTGACCGCCAGCGACTACTTGGTAGCAAGCATTCCTTACGCCCCTCCGTTCAGTTTTACTGATGGCGAACGCCTTGTTGAAAATTGGGATGATAACTGGACCGAAGCATCAGAACTGACGTTCCCATTTGTATTTTACGGAAATGTTTACAACCAAATTGTGCCAGGGTCCAATTCTGTTGCAACTTTTAATGCTGATAAGGCCAACAGTTTTTGTGCATTTGCATTTTCAGATACTATTCCGAGTACAAACCTTTTCTCAAATACCATCTTTGCCTGCTATCGTGACACTTATCTGCGCCCGAATTCATCAAACAACAATGATTGTGTTTTTGCGGGCGTGTTTGGTGAGTGTCCTAATAGAAAATATATGTTGAGTTTCAATAATACGCATTTGTTTGGAAGCAATTACAATATTCCTGGCACATTCACCACTATGATTGTCCTGTATGAGGGTACCAATGTGATAGATATTTATTTACAGGATACACCTAATAACTCCCTGACAAATAATGGCAATGGGGTCGTAGGTCTTCAAAACAATACTGGAACAAAGGGGATTGCACCTCCGGGGCGGAATACTGGTCCATGGATAGCCCATGAGGAGGCCTGGCGTTTCATCCCAGTTCCCATTACTGATTATACGGTGACCTGGTACTTGGGAACGGACACAACAGTGGCTACTGGTGTGGTCGTCGGCACGGGCGACACCATCACAGTGCTGCCTGGTGAATCTGCCTATTACACATCTCGTTTGCAATATACGGACAATGGCGAGTCTTTCGACGTAGCCAATACCTGTCATGTAACAGTTGAAGGTTTCGAAAGCCCAATTTCATTGATAGACAGCACGGTTTGCGCGTACGACTTGCCGATTACCTGGAACGGCGTAATCTTCACAGAAGCTGGCACGCAGACGGTCACGCTGACGAACGTCCAAGGTTGCGACTCTATTGTCTCCCTGCACCTCACAGTCAACCACTCGACAGACTCTATTGTGGTTATCACTGCGTGCGACTCCTTTACGTGGATTGACGGCGTTACCTACTACGAAAGCACCAATTCCCCGACCGTCACGTTCACTAATGCTGACGGTTGCGAATCTGTGGTGACGCTGCACCTCACCGTCATCCATTCGACAGACTCCGTCCTGTCTGTTACCGCCTGCGACTCATTCACCTGGCACGGCGTCACCTACTTCGAGAGCACTTTCACCCCAACCTTCGACACTCTCAATGCCGCGGGTTGCGACTCCACCGTCACGCTCCACCTCACCGTGCATCATTCCGTCACGACGGAACACGACTCCACCGTGTGTTCTTCCTCCCTGCCCATGACCTGGAACGGCGTGACCTTTACTGAGGCCGGCACACAGACGGTAACACTACAGAACGTCTATGGCTGCGACAGCGTGGTGGTAATGCACCTGACGACCCTTGCTACCCCGACCGTCGCCGTCAGCGCCACCGACACAATCATGTGCGATGGCGGTATCGTCTTCCTGCACGCAGTTGCTTCTGGGTACAGCTCAAACGTCGGCTATCAGTGGTATAAGGACAATGTCCTGATCGAGGGTGCCACCACGTCCGACTATTCCACATACGAAAGTGCCCGCGACAGCGCGTACCACTACGCCGTCCTGGTCACCACGGACGAGGGTTGCGGCAGTTTGGCTTACGCTCCTGCCGTCACCTTCGTGTATGATCCGGTTGTCTATGTCTCCCTTGACCATGACATCATCTGCGAGGGCGGTACGGCAATCCTTACGGCAAATGTCGAATGCGGCGTCCCCATTGAGGAACTTGACTATAGCTGGTACAGGTACGGCCTCAACGCCAGCACCGAATTGGTCGGCACATCAGCGGTTCTCATCACTGCGGGCGAGGAATCTCCCGGCCAGTACGTCTATTGGCTGACGGTGTCCTCTTACGAACGTGGTTGTATGTCCACCTCCATGCTCGCCAACTACGCCGTGTTGGCTAACCCAGCCGTGACGATTGCGGTCGCCAACGGTTACCCGACAGAGGTCTGCGACGGCGGTTCAACGGCTATTGAAGCTAACGTTTCCGGTGGCTACGGCGAAATCACCTACCAGTGGTACAAGAACGGTGATTTGATGGCGGGTGACACGAGCCAGACCTTGGCCCTCCAGAACCTCGCTTACGGTGTAGATGATGTATATACGGTGGAGGTCACGCAGACCGGTGTCGGCTGCGCTAACAGTGCTTCCGCCGCTCTCGACACGCTTGTCAACGTTGCGTCTTCTGCAAGCAACTTCTCTGCCACCGTTTGCGACAGCTATATTTGGGACGGTGTCGCTTATTACGCCTCTGGTGAGTATGTGCGGCATTTCCAGACTTCACATGGTTGTGACTCCATCGTCACGCTACACCTGACCGTCAACCATTCGGTGACGGAACTTGTCGAAGTCACCGCCTGTGACAGCTATGTCTGGAACGACGTGACCTATACGGAGAGTGGCGACTATACGAACTACCAGACCACAGCAAACGGTTGCGACTCCATCGTGACGTTGCATCTAACCATCCACCACGGCACACACAATGTGCAGTCGGAGACTCTCTGCGAGAGCTATACATGGCACGGGGCAACCTACACGCAGTCGGGAACCTACACGTATGACTACACCACGTTAGACGGATGTCCCGGCACGGACACCTTGAAGCTGACGGTCAACACTCCCACATCTTGTACGATTTCGGACACCGTTTTGGTGAACAGTCTGCCGTACACTCTCAATGACATCATCTACACTTCGCCCGGCACCTACACCCAAACCCTTGTGAACACGGCGGGATGCGACAGCATCTTGACCGTAAACCTCACCGTGCTGTACAACGTTTTCACGCTTTTGGACTCGACGGTTTGTGACGTTTGCGAATGGAACGGAATCACTTACACGCAGTCAGGCGACTATACGCAGCAGTTTACCTCCGCTATCGGCAGTGACAGTGTTGTCACACTGCATCTGACTGTCAACCATTCGGTGACGGAACTTCTCGAAGTCACCGCCTGTGACAGCTATGTCTGGAACGATGTTACCTACACGGAGAGTGGCGACTACCCGCTTTATTTGACCAACGCGATAGGCTGTGACTCCATTGTGACACTGCACCTGACCATTAACCATTCTGACACCGTTGTGTTCCCCGCAACGGCCTGTAACAGTTATAACTGGAACGGTGTCACTTATACTGAAAGCGGTGATTATATGATGTATATGACAAATGCTTCGGGCTGTGCTCTTGTGTTGGTGTTGCGCCTGACCGTCAACCATTCCGATACGACTGACTTGTATGCCACCGCTTGCGACAGTTACACTTGGAACGACGAGATTTACACGGAAAGCGGCCATTACTCGGTCCATTTGACCAATGCGGCGGGCTGTGACTCCACGGTCACGCTCCACCTGACCGTCAATCATTCGGTGACGGAACTTGTTGAAGTCACAGCCTGTGACAGTTACACTTGGAACGGTGTGACGTACACCGAAAGTGGCGACTACACGAACTACCTGGCCACTGCCGACGGCTGTGACTCCACGGTCACGCTGCACCTGACCATCAACCATTCGGTGACGGAACTTGTCGAAGCCACCGCCTGCGACAGTTATCCCTGGAATGGCGAGACCTACACGGAGAGCGGTGTCTATACAGTCAATCTGAATACGGCCTCCGGTTGTGACTCTCTCGTTACGTTGCAGTTGACTATCCACTATTCCGACACCATTGATTTCTACGCCACTGCTTGTGGCAGTTATAACTGGAACGGCGAGATGTATGTGGAGAGTGGCGATTATGTCAACTATATGACCAATGCGGCAGGTTGTGACCTTGTGACAATACTGCATTTAACCATTTATGAGACAGAGATTTATGAGTTTTCGGTCACGACATCCGATTCGTGCTACACTTGGAATGGTATAACATATTGTCATACAGGAGACTACACCCAGACTTTCCAAGCGGTCACGGGCTGCGACTCTGTTGTGACACTTCATCTGATCATCACGGTGGGCATAGACAACATGGACGGTTTCGATTTTAAGGTTTATCCGAACCCCACCGGCGGTGTTGTCAATGTGCAATGCAAAATGAACAATGGACAGGAGGAAACGATGGATATTCAGGTGTTTGATGCCTATGGGAGATATCTTCGAACAGTGCCTGTCATAGGCGAAATCACCCAAGTGAATCTGGTTAACTATGCCGCCGGAATATATTTCGTGAAGGCCGTGGTAGGCGGGCAGGTCGTGGCGGTCAGGAAGGTGGTGAGGGAATAAAAACAAGATGTCGTGAGGGTGTGTCATAAGTCTGTTTTGGCAAAAATTGCTATTTGATTATCAGATAGTTACAAATCGAAAAATGCCGATTTTTGGACTTTTGACACACCCTCACACGAGGGAAATCCGCGATAAATAATATTAACCAAATAAAGATCAAATGAAGAAATTTACAACTCTAATCGCAATCCTCCTGCTCTGCGCAGTTTCCCTTTTCGCGCAAGCTCCGCAGAAGTTCTCCTACCAGGCGGTTGTGCGCAATGCCACCAACCAGTTGGTGACCAATGCGCAGGTGGGCGTGCGCGTGAGCGTGCTGCAGGGCGCGGCATACGGCACGGTCGTGTATGTGGAGACGCACACGGCGACCACCAATGCCAACGGACTACTGACCCTCGAAATAGGGGATGGGAATGTCCTTCAAGGCAGTGTCGCCGCCATCGACTGGTCGAACGGGCCCTATTTTCTGAAAACGGAAATCGACCCTGAGGGCGGCAGCAACTACTCCCTTACCAGCACCCAGCAGATGCTGAGCGTGCCCTACGCCCTCTATGCAGCCGAGGCTGGGAATGTGCCCGCCTTTGCGGTGATTCCCACGGACTCGGGTTACGTTTTCGTGCTGACCCCCGCCGAGGGTGTCCCGCAGACCTTCGTTGTGCGCAACGGCAAGGACGGAGCCGAGGGCCCGCAGGGACCGTCGGGTCCGCAAGGCCCTGCCGGGGCAGATGGAGTGGACGGTGTCAATGGAACGAATGGCATCGACGGTCGCGGCATCCAGAGCATCACCTCCACCGCGTCGGTCGGCAATGTCGATATCTACACCATTAGTTACACCGACGGCTCATCATCCACGTTCACCGTGACCAACGGCATCAACGGCACGGATGGAGCTGCCGGTCCGCAAGGACCTGCAGGTACGGCAGGAATTGACGGTCGTGGCATCTCCAACATCATCGGCCCTACGACCAACGGCAATGTCGATACCTACACGATTCTTTACACCGACAACACGACTTCCACGTTTGCGGTCACAAACGGTGTCAACGGTATGGATGGCGCGGCCGGTCCTCAAGGCCCTGTCGGGGCGGCGGGCTCCGACGGTCGCGGCATCGCCAATATTTCCGGTCCCGTGACTAACGGGAATGTGGACACCTACACCATTCACTACACCGATAACACGACCTCCACGTTCACGGTGACGAACGGTATGGACGGGGCTCCCGGTGTTCAGGGGGCAGCCGGTACACCCGGTGCGCCGGGCGCTGACGGGCGCGGCATTGCCTCCATCATCGGGCCGTCGCACAATGGCAATATTGACACCTACACGATTCTCTACACCGATGGCACGACATCCGCGTTCACCGTAACGAATGGAGTGGACGGCGCAACTGGTCCGCAAGGCCCTCAGGGTATCCAAGGCGAGACAGGCCCGCAAGGTCCGCAAGGTATCCAAGGCGAGACAGGCCCGCAAGGCCCACAGGGTATTCAGGGCGAGATAGGCCCGCAAGGCCCACAGGGTATTCAGGGCGAGCCCGGTCCACAAGGCCCGCAGGGTATCCAAGGAGAAATAGGTCCGCAGGGGCCACAAGGCCCTCAAGGCGAAATAGGCCCTCAGGGGCCGGCTGGTGCGCCTGGAACTGACGGCCGTGGTGTCGCCTCAATCACGGGGCCTGTGACCAGCAGGAATGTGGACACCTACACGATACACTTTACGGACAGTACAGTCGCAATATTCACGGTTACGAATGGAGCGGATGGTGCAACTGGCCCTCAAGGCCCTCAAGGTGAAGCCGGTCTGCAAGGTCCTCAGGGTGAGACTGGTCCTCAGGGACCGCAAGGTGAAACCGGCCCTCAGGGTCCGCAAGGTGAGACAGGCCCACAGGGTCCGCAGGGAGAGCAAGGCCCGCAGGGTCCTCCCGGATCCGACGGCGTGGGCATTCCGCAGACCCTCTCCCTGAACGGCGACCAGCTTTCCATCTCTGGCGGAAACACGGTGACGATTCCCATCAACAGCGGAGCTCCCGGTCGTGGCATTGCCTCCATTGTCGGTCCTATGACGAACGGCAATGTGGATACGTACACCATCATCTATACTGATGCCACCACCTCCACGTTCACCGTGACAAACGGTGTTGACGGTGCAACGGGATCCCAAGGTCCGCAGGGCGCAACCGGTCCGCAGGGACCTCAGGGTGCGACTGGTCCGCAAGGCCCCCAAGGCGTACCTGGCCCTCAGGGTTTGCAGGGTGAAACGGGACCGCAGGGCGAGACTGGCCCGCAGGGTCTCCAAGGCGAGGCGGGTCCGCGAGGTCCGCAGGGTGAAATCGGTCCACAGGGACCTCAAGGTGCGACTGGTCCACAAGGTCCGCAAGGTGTACCTGGCTCTCAGGGTTTGCAGGGTGAAACGGGTCCGCAGGGCCCGCAGGGTGAACCTGGTCCTCAGGGTGCAACCGGTCCGCAAGGCCCGCAAGGTCTTACCGGCCCGGCCGGCCCTGCTGGCAATGGTATTGCCTCCATCACCAAGACTGGCAGCAACGGCAATACGGACATCTATACTATCACCTACACCGATGCGACTACATCGCAGTTCACCGTGATCAACGGTGCAGACGGTCAGGACGGTGTCTCCCCGACAGTAACGGCAGTAGGGGAGGGCTCGAATGTTATCGTCACGGTGACGGACGGCACGGGCACGCACAAATATACCATCTCGACCACGAGCGGCGAGGTCACGCAGCTGCCTGCCGACTGGGAGGCTACCTCCGGGGTGCAGATGATTTTGAACAAGCCGACACTTGCCACGGTGGCAGAGACCGGCGATTACAATGACTTGGAAAACCTCCCGCAGATTCCGCAAATTCCCGCAGATGTCAGTGTCTTTAACAACGACGCGGGCTACATCACCGCCAATCAAGTTCCCGCGCAGGTGAACGCTGACTGGAATGCCAATTCTGGGGCGGCACAAATCCTCAACAAGCCTGCAATCCCGGCGGCGGCCAACAACGCCATGCTGACCATCCAGCGGAACGGCAGCTCCGTGGGTACGTTCTCGGCTGATGCTTCTACAAACAAGACCATCAACATTGCGGTGCCGACAACCACTGCTGAACTGACCAACAACAGCGGCTACATTACCGCGAGCCAGGTTCCCGCGCAGGTGAACGCCGACTGGAACGCTACCTCTGGAGCGGCGCAGATCCTCAATAAACCTACGATTCCGGCAGCGGCCAACAACGCCACGTTGACCATTCAGCGAAACGGCAGCTCCGTGGGTACGTTCACGGCCAATGCTTCCGCCAACAAGACCATCAACATTGCGGTGCCGACAACCACTAACGAACTGACCAACAACAGCGGCTATATTACCGCTTCGGCCATCCCTGGAAATGTCAGTGCCTTCAACAATGACGCGGGCTACATTGCTAACAGTGGTAGTGGGTGTCCCAATTCCGTTGATTTGTGCGCTCTGTTGAGCAGGCTTGACAGTCTGGAAAACCGTCTACAGCAGTTAGACGACCTCAACGGAGGGGCGGAATACGGAACGCCTTCCAATGATACCTGTCCGCGCCGTATGGTTGTGATAGAGGGTAATCACAATTACTGTTACTTCGGATTCGCATACGATAATGTTCAGTTGACTGTTTGGGTTGACGGGGATTATGCTAACGACGCCACATATACATGGTATAAGAACGGGATGGACAGAACAGGTTATCATCACGGATACAACAATCACTATATAGAGCGATGGTCACCTACCTACAATAGCCCGTACATTTTCTCCGTGAAGGTCACCATGAGTGACGGATGTTCCTATTTGAGCTCACCACACAAGGTCAACGTTTATGATAAGCCCAATACCAATATTACAGGCAGTGCCAGTGAGGTCTGTTCGGGTGAGGATGTGACTTTGCGGGCTAATCTCAGCAACTACAACGACCCGATGATTACATTCCAGTGGTATGAGAATCAAGTGAATAACAGCCATTCACTGCCTGGTCGCACGCATGAGGTGGAAACCTTTGCGCCTACGAGCACTACGGATTATATTGTGGAGGTCACGCATCTGATGGATTACGGCTTTGAGACATGTGTTGCGTATGATACGTTCCATGTGGCGGTGGCGGAATGTGAGCCTGATAGCGGGGACAACAGTTGTTGTAGTTCATTGGGCAATGCCATTGACTCGTTACAGCGGCAGATCAATGCCTTGCAGCAGAAAGTGGATGATTATCACTTCATCTGCGGCGTCTCCACCGTCACCGACCACGAGGGCAACGTCTATGCCACCGTGCAGATTGGCGACCAGTGTTGGATGCGGGAGAACCTGCGTACCACCACCTCACCCACTACGGGAACGTACCTCATTCCCGTTGCTGGCACAGACTTCACTTTTACGGGCAAACAGGCCCGCTGGTACAACAACGACTCGGCCACATATGCTCCGATGAACTACGGTCTGCTTTACAATTGGAACGCGGCGGCGGACACGTTTAACACGGCCTACGGGGAGACGAGCGTGAACACCAGTCCCGGAAACTCGGTCTTGGTGACATTCACAGGCCACCTCAGGGGCATCTGTCCTGCGGGGTGGCATTTACCAAGCGATGAGGAGTGGACGGCGATGACCAATTATGTGAGAAGCCAAAGCGAATATTTGTGCGATTCCAATTCCAATTATATTGCTAAAGCAATGGCGGACAGTGTAGGTTGGTATTCTAACAGTGGAACATGTTGTGTCGGCAACGATCAGAGTGTCAACAACGCCACAGGCTTTTCCGCCGTTCCGGCAGGCCGCTGCAACGGCTCGTCTTTCAACGATGCGGGCAACTTTGCCTACTTCTGGTCCTCCTCCCAGCGCGAGAGCTACCCGACCAAAGCGTACAACCGCAACCTATACTACGATTACGTCGGCGTGGATCGGTACTACTACACCAAGAACCTCGGGTTCTCAGTCCGCTGCCTCCGCGACAAAATTTCCAACGGCGAAACACCGCAGTCCTCTACTTCCTGCCAGAACATCCGAATCAGACACCTTGTCTTCAACGGCCAGAACGAGCCTTATTGTCCCACATATGGAATTCTAACCATAGAAGCCGTAGATTCCGTAACAGGCAATTGCATCCCGAACCTGTCCTATACGTGGTCTGGTGAGAGCGTGAACACTTTGTCTGACTCTGCCAGAACTTGGCTCTTCATAATACCGGATTCGTGCGACAAGCTTTATTTCCCAACTGTGACAGTGTCCGACGGGCATGGCTGTACGAAAACCGTAACGGACACTGTACAGGTGGGCTCCCTTGGCCCGCAATTCATCGGAACTATCTCAGATACCACAGTTGCACAACAACCTGGCTGTACTTTCTCTATTCCTGATTTCAAGCCTCTCATCAACGCCAACCTCGTCCAGGATGAGTGCTATACCTTCTCCAATATCAAGTATGAAGACGCTTTTGGCACCGTTGAGCGCACGAATTGGTATTCACAGGAACCCGCCGCCGGCACTGTTTTCACGGAAGCTTCAAAGGTTGTCACGATAACGATAACCAATCCTTGTGGAAAGTCCAATTCTCTTTACGTGAATGTCAACAAACCTACTGATCTTCTGACCGTCTCCATTAATTCGGACACTTTTGCTGTGTGTCAGGGAGTTTTGGAGAGTGCCGGCGTGCTGTTCACGGCCACTGTGGAGAATGCCGTAGGTTCCGTTGATTATGAATGGACCCGTGATGATAATCCAACCGTTCTTGGTACCGCCGCCAACTACACTGCAGTCGGTGTTATGCAGCCCGGCACCTACACCTACCGGGTTGCTGCAGAGGATGGGCAGGGTTGCACCGCTACCGCTAACGCAGACCTGACCGTTCTCTCCCAAGGAGCAGAACCACATATTCGCACGTGGCCTAATACGTTATGTGAACGTTTCAACGGTGCTATGGCTGTTGACACCGCACCTAATGGTTATACGTATATTTTGGAAAACAACGCCTTTGGTAACCCAATTGTGAAGGTTTCCTATGTCCCTGAATGGCAGACTACGTCGTGGAACACCATCGTGTTTGACTCTTTAAGTCCTGGTTTGTACACCCTTACGGTTATCACCACCGACAACTGCGAACGCAGCTACCAGTATTATCGCATCTATGACGTAAGAACCTCGCCTGAATTTGTTTCCGGAGAGGTGGTGGGCGTTAATCCAACAAACAGCAACAATAACGATGGCCAAATTGTCATTGACGCACATAATGGTTTTACCTACAAGGTAACTGATTCGGATGGTGTTGTAATCCCATCTCCGTACATCAATTTGACTCCCGGTGATTACACGGTTGTCAAGACCAATTCTTCAACGCATTGTTTCACCTCTCTCATCATCACTCTCAATGAATTTGCCACCACCGTCATCGACTCAAAATCCTGTTCCTCCGCTCCCACCGTCACCGACCACGAGGGCAACGTGTATGCCACCGTGCAAATCGGCAACCAGTGCTGGATGCGGGAGAACCTGCGCGCCACCACATCGCCGAGCACGGGAACGTACCTTATTCCCGCTGCTGGCACGGGCTACACCTACACGGGCAAGCAGGCCCGCTGGTACAACAACGACTCCGCCACCTACGCACCGTTGAAGTACGGTCTGCTTTACAACTGGAACGCGGCGGTGGACACGTTCAATACGGCTTACGGGGAGACGAACGTGAACACCGACTACAATAATACTGTCTCGGTGACTTTCACTGGTCACCGCAGGGGCATTTGTCCCGCAGGATGGCACTTGCCGAGCGACGCGGAGTGGACGACAATGACCAACTATGTGGGCAGCCAAATCGAATATATGTGCGTAGGGGACTATATCTACACTGAGTATATCGCCAAAGCATTGGCGGACAGTGTCGGATGGCACAGCTCTACGAACATGTGTGCCGTCGGCAACGATCAGAGTGCCAACAATGCCTCGGGCTTTTCTGCCGTTCCAGCAGGCGGCTGCCCTGGCTCGTCATTCGGCAATGCGGGCACATACGCCTTCTTCTGGTCCTCCTCCCAGAACGAGAGCGGTTCCGCTGCGTTCCAGCGCCACCTGGACTACGAAGGTGCCGACCTGAGCCTGAACTACAGCTGCACCAACAAGTACACGGGGTTCTCGGTCCGCTGCCTCCGCGATCAAACAATGTAGAATGAAGAATAAAGGGCGTGGCCGGTGCGGTCGCGCCCTGTTTTCAATTATTTCTGCAATAAGTGAAAGGAAAAATTTTGCATATATGCGAAATTTTAAAAAAAATGTATCTTTGCGGCGTAAAGAAAATTGATGTATTATGAAGAAAGCTATCGTAAAAACTATAGAACAAAGCGATAAAGTTGGTTTGTATTCTATCTGCTTTGATGGAAACGATCTTACCGAATATGAAAAGTTCGTACGGAAGTTTATGGATGATGCCACCCTCAATACGGACTTCCAAAAAGTGTTTAGAGCCATTAACAGGATTGTTGCCAACGGCGCATTGGAACGTTATTTTCGACCCGAAGGCAGATATGGGGATCATTTGGCGGCTTTGTCGATTGACTCCAGGGTGCTACGCCTATATTGTCTGCGTATTTCCGACCAGATATTGATTGTGGGAAACGGAGGGGCAAAGACCACACGGACATACGAAGAAGATGAAGAATTGAGTGGATATGTGATGGATTTGCAAAAGTTTGATGCTCTGCTTGAACAGGAATTGCAAAAAGGAAAAATCAAGATAGAGCAGAATGTCATTACGGGAATTGAAAGTGCATCTTTTGAATTATGAAACCGCCAAAAAACATTAAGATTTACAGTCCCATTGTTCAGGAGGCATACGACAGGATTCCTGAACTTGATTGGGCTACCGATGCTATAACGGAAGGCATCGCCAGCCGTATCGATGCTGTTATGAAAGAGAAGGGCATCAGCAAGAAGAATCTGGCAGCTATTACCCATCGTCGTCCGTCAGATGTGACGAGGTGGCTTAGCGGTGGCCACAATTTCACGTGCAGGACCATTGCCCTAATAGAACAAGCATTAGGAGCTCCTATAATTAAGATTGTCCAGTAATTTGTTTTAAGGAGGCGCGTATTCCATCCGCTGCCTCCGCGATTAACCCAATGCAGAATGCAAAATGTAGAATGAAGAATGATAGGGTGTGGTCATTCGGTCTCGCCCTTTTTGCGATGTGGAATAACGATTGACGGGTGTCGTAGAGACGCACGGCCGTGCGTCTCTACAGCGTGCCGGGAAAGGACATTGGCTGACCCTGCATACCCGAAAATTTCGTACCTTTGCCGCCTTAAAGAAACATCAAAATTCACGGTATGAAACGAGAAGGAAAACCCACACAACACTTCTTCACCTATTATAACCGGACGATTCCCGAGAACTGGAACGCGCCGGCTCTGACAGACTATAACGGCACCACAAGCTACACCTACGGCGAGATGGCCGCCCAGATGTTCAAACTGCAGATACTGCTGGAAAAGGCCGGTCTCGGACGCGGCGACAAGGTGGTGATCTGCAGCCGCAACTGCGCCAACTGGGCCGTTTCGCTGCTGAGCATTGCCGCCAACAGGGGGGTCATCGTCTCTGTGATGGACGCCTTCGCGCCCGCCGACATTGAGAACCTCACCAATCACTCGGATGCCAAGGCGATGTTCGTCAGCCAAAATGTATGGAAAAACATCGATATCCAACATCTTGAGAATGTGAACCTGATTCTCGACACGGATAACTTCCAGTTGCTGTTCGCCCGGACGGAACAGCAGGAGAAGGCCTACCGGGAGTATGGCGACCTCTATCGCGAGCGTTACCCCCGGGGATTGCAGCGCGAGAACATCAATCTGCCGACTGACAACCTCGACGACCTGATGATTATCAATTACACCTCCGGCACCACGGGCGCGCCGCGCGGGGCGATGCTGACCTACCGCAACATCTCCGCCAATGTGCAGTACAGCCAAGAGGAAATCCCCAACCACGCCGGTTGGACAGAGGTCTGCATGCTGCCGTTAGCGCACATGTTCGGCATGACCATCGAGTTCCTGTACCAGGTGGCGGGCGGCTGCCACGTCTTTTTCCTCGGCAAAACACCCTCGCCAGCCACACTGCTAAAATGCTACGCCGAGACAAAACCTTATATGATTCTCACCGTGCCGTTGGTGATTGAGAAAATCTTCCATTCGAAGATATTCCCGGCGCTTCGTGATCCGAAGGTGAAGGCACTGTGGAACACACCGATTCTCTGCAAAATCGTGGAGCGGAAGATTTACAAGCAGCTGATGAATGCCTTCGGCGGCAACCTGATTTGGCTGATTACAGGTGGCGCCGCGCTGAACACCAGCGTGGAGAAAGTGCTTCGGCGCATCAAGTTCCCGTTGGTGGTGGGTTATGGCATGACCGAGGCCGGCCCGTTGGTGAGCTACGAGCACTGGTACAAACAGCCCATCGGCTCCTGCGGCAAGGTGGTGACGCGCAACGAAGTAATGGTCAACTCGCCCAACCCGCGTCGTGAGGTCGGCGAAATCCTCTTCCGTGGTGAGCACGTGATGAAGGGCTACTACAAGAACGAGGAAGCCACGCAGGCGGCCATCGACAACGAGGGCTGGCTGCATACCGGTGACCTCGGACTTATGGATAAGCAAGGGAACCTCTATATCAAGGGACGCAGCAAGGCGATGATTCTCACCTCCGGCGGGCAGAACATCTACCCCGAGGAACTGGAATCCAAGCTCAGCACGCTGCCCGGGGTGGGGGAGACCGTGGTGGTGGGCCGAAAAGGCAAACTTGTCGCGCTCGTCTATCCCGATCCCGCCTTCGACTGGTCCAAAATCACCGTTGAGGAACAGATGAAACAGAACCTGGAGACCTTAAACACGATGGTGGCCAAATACGAGCATGTCTCCGCCATTGAGACCGTGGAACAGGAGTTCGCGAAGACCCCGAAACGGTCGATACGGAGGTTCTTGTATAAGTAGACTTGAGACTTGAGACTTGGGACGAAAAAATCCCCGCATTTGGAAGTGCGGGGATTTATTGTATTAAAGCAATCGTGTTTAGTGACAGATCACAGATCACAGATCACAGTTCACAAAGTTTATTTCAGCAGTTTGAAGAACTCGACCATCAGGTCCCAGCACATCTGCACGGTTTTGATTTCGAGTTTTTCGTCAGGAGAGTGGACGCCGCGCAAAGTCGGACCGAAGGAGACCATGTCCATGTCGGGATACTTTTCGGAGAAGAGGCCGCATTCGAGACCGGCATGGATGGCCAGCACTTGCGGGTCTTTGTGGAAGATGTTGCGGTAGGCTTCGGTGAGCACGCGCACTGCCTCGGAGTTCGGGTTCGGGTTCCAGCCGGGATAGCCGTCGGAGTTCTCCACGTCGGCGCCGATCATCCAGAAGGTGGCCGACACTTTGTCAACGATCGCGGCCTTTTTGGATTCCACGGAACTGCGCTGGCTGGTGGTGAAAACCACTTCGCCATCCACAATCTTCACAGAGGCGAGGTTCGTGGAGGTCTCCACGAAGCCGGGAATGTCCTGCGACATGGCTGCGACGCCGTGTGGGCAGACAACGAGCGCGTTGAGCACGTCGATCTGGAGCGTCTCCTCCAACACCTCCTTGACGGCGGGGGCGGGCTCCACGGTTACAGTCACGCCGGGGTCAGTGGTGTGGAATTCGGCCTTGTAGGTCTTGTCCATTTCGGCGAGGTAGGCTTTCCAGCCCTCAACCTCCTCTTTCGGCACGGCCACGATGGCGTAGCCTTCGCGGGCGATGGCGTTGCGAAGGTTACCGGCGTTGATGTCGGCGACGCGCAAATTGTGGTAGCTGTAGGAGTTCCAAAGGATGCGGGCGAGGAGTTTCACGGCGTTGCCGCGGCCCTTGTTGATGTCGTCGCCGCTGTGACCGCCCTGCAGGCCTTTGACCTCGACTTTAAAGAACTCGCAGTCGCCTTCCACGGGTTCGCAATCGACGGGCAATTTGGCCACGGTGTCTTGGCCACCGGCGCATCCGATGAAGAACTGGCCTTCGTCTTCGGAGTCGAGGTTGAGGAGCATTTTGCCCTGCATGAAGCCTGCTTCCACGGCGGCAGCACCGGTGAGGCCAGTTTCCTCGTCAATGGTGAAGAGACACTCGATGGGACCGTGTTCCAGCTCATTGTCGTCGAGGACGGCCAATGCGAGAGCCACGCCGATACCGTCGTCGGCACCGAGGGTCGTGCCCTTGGCCTTCAGCCACTCGCCGTCAATATAGGTCTCGATGGCGTCCTTGTCGAAGTCGAACACCTTGTCGTTGTTCTTCTCGCACACCATGTCCATGTGCGCTTGGAGCACCACGGGAGTGACGTTCTCCTTTCCAGGGGTGGCGGGCTTGGAAATCAGCACGTTGCCAACCTTGTCGCGTTTGGTGGGCAGACCTAACTTCTTGCCAGTCTCCTCCAACCAGAGTGACATTTTCTCCTCGCGCTTCGACGGGCGCGGAATCTTGGTAATCTCATTGAAATAATAGAAAACCTTCGCGGGTTTCAGGTTCAGCATTTCTTCGTTCATATTCTTTTGGGGTTTTAAAATGATACTTCACAAAAACTTAGCTGTGAGGATGTTATGGGTTAAAAGCCTCCCTCATAGTAGCATCGGGTTATATAGGGCGAGGGTTCGTAATAGGCACTGCAGTTGTAGTTGTCGAGAGTTTCGCATATCGGGGAGTTGTAAACCCTCAAGATGGCTTCGGCGTAATCCTCTTTAATGGACAACGTGGATGTTATCAGGCGTGTGTAAACTTTTCCCATCTGCAAAGCTGTTGGGATAGTCTCACATAGTTCTGAATCAACATCCGTTACGTCAAAGTTTCCGGGTGCAAGATGGTACGTCTCTATCCAGTCGGCGCAAACCGCTTGCGGATTGCTGGCATGGAGAACATTAGCCAAAGACAGTTTTTCGGCTATTACATTGTAACCCAATTGGTTGACAACGTATTTGTTGGGCTGCTTCAATTCTCGTGCCACCCGTTCGATCATATAACAAACGAAATACAAATCGTTCTCGGTCACTTGCTCATCGGGGAAAAACACATTTGTCATAGAGCGAAACTCCTTTCGTATTTTAAAGTTTGCAAAGCCTTGTCTGTACAAAATGCAATTTGATGCGTTGGAATGCGGAACTTGGCCAGTGCCCAAAACGCCTCTCCTGAAATCTTCCCGCTGGCAAAATCTTCCACATAGTCCCATATCTGGTCGTCGGCCATAGGTCCTACAACAATGTCATAATCATGAGGAACGCCTCGTCTGCAAGCCACAACAAAATCAAGCCATTCGTCTGACATACAGGGAAAAGAAAGTACGTTCAGGTTCGTGTCGGTAGTATAGCTATAAACGGAAACCACATGGTCGTTTTGCCTGGTTAGCGCCCACCGCCGGGCTTGTTTTTCCAGTTTGGTGCAATAGAAACCATACCCGAAATCCTTGTAGTAGCCGCGTACAATGATTTCAGGGTTTGGGATTGGCTGGTTGCTCCCGTGAAACAGATATGAGGTCTCCATATTTTCTTTTATCGTTTTTTTGCGACCGCAAAGGTACATTTTTTTTAATGTAGAATGCAGAATGTAGAATAAAAAAAGACGTGAGGCTTTCGAAAAAGTCTCACGTCTAAAGTCTTAAGTCCTAAGCCTCAAGTCTTACTTTCCTTCTTTCTCGAGGTCTTCCTTCAGAGATTGCAGGATGTTCAGGTCGCCGAGGGTAGCCTTTTCGACGTTGCTCTCGTTCACCTTCTGGATGTCGCGCTCTTTCTGGCGCTCCTCCTCGTTGCGGGCACGATCCTCGCTGTCGCGGTCGGGTTGCCACGTCTTGGTGTGGGAGAGGTGGATCTTCTTGGCGTCCTTGGAGAAGTCAACAACCATGAAGGGCAGGGTCTCACCTTCCTTGGCCGTGGTTTTGTCGGCCTTCTGGAGGTGACGGTTGAAAGCAAAGCCTTCGATGTTGTGCGGGAGCATCACGGTGGCGCCCTTGTCGGTCATGCCGGTGATGGTGCCCTCGTGCACGGAGCCGATGGTGAAGATGGTCTCATAGACATCCCACGGATTCTCCTCCAACTGCTTGTGGCCCAAGCTCAGGCGGCGGTTCTCGGTGTCCACTTCGAGGACGACCACTTCGATGGATTCACCCACCTTGGTGAACTCGGCGGGGTGTTTGATTTTCTTGTTCCAGGAGAGGTCGGAGATGTGGATGAGGCCGTCAACGCCCTCTTCCAACTCGACGAAGATGCCGAACGTGGTGAAGTTGCGGACGGTGGCGGTGTGGCGGGAGCCGACGGGGTATTTCTCAAGGATACCAGCCCACGGGTCAGGGATGAGCTGTTTGAGACCCAGGGACATCTTCTGGCCTTCACGGTCGAGGGTGAGCACAACAGCTTCGATCTCGTCACCGACTTTGAGGAAGTCGTGGGCGGTGCGCAGGTGCTGCGACCAGGACATTTCGGAGACATGGATAAGGCCTTCCACGCCGGGGATGACCTCCACAAAGGCACCGTAGTCGGTGATGACGACCACTTTACCTTTGACTTTGTCGCCGACCTTGAGGTTCGGATCGAGCTTCTCCCACGGTTGCGGGGTGAGTTGCTTGAGACCCAAGGCGATACGTTTCTTGCCTTCCTCGAAGTTGAGGATGACGACGTTGACCTTCTGGTCGAGTTGAACAACCTCGGAGGGGTGGCTGATGCGGCCCCAGGAGAGGTCGGTGATGTGGATGAGACCGTCCAGACCGCCGAGATCGACGAACGCACCGTAAGAAACGATGTTCTTGACCGTACCTTCGAGGATTTGGCCGACTTCGAGGCGGCTGATGATTTCAGCTTTCTGGGCTTCGATTTCAGCCTCGATGAGGGCCTTGTGGGAGACGACCACGTTCTTGTAGTCGTGGTTGATCTTGACAACCTTGAACTCCATGGTCTTGCCGACATAGACATCGAAGTCGCGGATCTGCTTGACGTCGATTTGGGAACCGGGCAGGAAGGCTTCGATGCCGAAGACATCGACGATGAGACCGCCTTTGGTCTTGCCTTTCACGTAGCCGGTGATGACCTCCTGGTTGTCGTAGGCCTCGTTGACGCGCTGCCATGACTTGAGGATGAGGGCGCGCTTGTGGGAAAGCTGCATCTGGCCGTTGGCATCTTCCTGGCTTTCGACATAGACTTCCACTTCGTCGCCGATCTTGAGGTCTTTGTTGTAGCGCAGTTCGGAGGCGTTGATGACGCCGTCGGACTTGAAGCCGATATTGAGGACCACTTCGCGGTCGTTGATGGAAACCACCTTGCCGGTGATGACATCACCCTGCTCGATGGACTTGAAAGACTTGGAGTAGGCTTCCTCGAGGCGGCTCTGCTCGTCCTTGGAGTAGCGGTCGTTCTGCTCGGAGACCTTGTCCCAGCTGAAGTTTTCGAGCGCGTTGGCGTAGGGGTTCTCGATCTCGCGCATTTTGCGGGGACCCTTGGGAGCTTTGGGCTCGGCGGGAAGTTCCTCGGCCTGTGCCTCTGCGGCGGGAGCAGCTTGCTCGACGGTTTCGGCAACATTTTCCACGTTTTGCGCGATTTCTTCGACCTGCTCAGGAGTGTTCAGTAATTCTTCTGACATAAATTGTTGTCTCAATTTGCCCTGAGACTGGGGCTTTTTTAAGATTAAACAATGAGGTTAACTGCTTATAAGTCAATTGAAGAGCCTCTTTCAATTGAGGCGGCAAAGATACAAAAAAAAATGATATGAAAATTTTTTTTCGACAGATTGTGGCGGAAATAGGAAAAAAGTGTATTTTTGCGGCCTGAAACATTGCGGGGTAGAGCAGTGGTAGCTCGTCGGGCTCATAACCCGGAGGTCGCAGGTTCGAGTCCTGCCCCCGCTACTAAATCCCCAGCGGCTGCCAATCAATATGGCGGCCGTGTTTTATATATGGAAGAGAAAAAGAAGAAAAAGAAGAAGTTTTTGGAGAAACCGCTCTATCCTGGTGGGGCGAAGGCGCTGCGCGAGTTCGTGAACGCCCACCTGCAGTACCCGCAGGATGCGGCGAACCGGCATGTGGAAGGCGTGGTCACGGTAGCCTACCAGGTGAACGACGACGGCCAGGTGGAGAACCCCGTGGTGGTGAAAAGCCTCTGCCCCTCCTGCGACGAAGAGGCTCTCCGCATTGTCAACATGCTCCGTTACGACAAAGCCCGCAACCACGGCATCCGTCTCAAGGTGAACACCAAGCTGAACATCAACTTTCGCCTCGCACCCGCCCCGCAAGGGCCCACCATCACCTATACCTACACGCCGTCATCCAAAAAATCAGGCGGGAACAAATCGGGAACAAATCCCGGTGGATACAGCTATTCTATTTCGTGGTAGAGAACGGCGTTTCCCTGTTTCGCGAAAATTCTGTGTTTTTTGCTCATTCGTGAAACGTGTGGCCGTCCTTGTCCATACGCAACTCATTGCAGATGAACTCCAGATGGCAGGAAACAAGTTTGTTATGCGCCCTTCTCAACAAAAACTGCAAAAATCGAGATGTTTCCTGCATCTATTCATATTTTTCTTACCTTTGCCGCGCTTTTTGTCGCAGGTCGCGACAAGCAAGAGATAATTGTTGTTAATAAAAGGTATTAAAACAGACAAATAAAGTTAGATAGTATAAAGTAAAATAGTATATCACAGAGCTTTGCGCTCTTATTCTCTGAAAGATAAAATCTGGTAAATTTTAAGGAAAGAGAATAAGCAAGCGAAGGTTCACGCTTCAGGCGTGAGCCGTTTTTGCGCTTATTATTTCCAAGGGTTTACCAGAGCCTTTCTTTCTTAGTAAGCATCAATGCAAAACGGCCTCGCCTTTTTTGCATACTTATCTTGAATAACGGGCGGTAAAGTTCGCAATCAGACGGACGATGGAACTGCCCAAACAATTCGATAACATCACCACGAGAGTCATAGACGACTTGAAAGCCACGTTGAAAAAGGGCTCCAAAGTCTCTTTGGCCGCCGCTTCTTTCTCCATTTTCGCTTTTGAGGCACTCCAAAAGGAACTGGAGAAAGTGGATGAATTGCGTTTTATCTTTACATCCCCCACATTCAACTCCAACGCCTGCCGTCACCCACCAGTGACGCCTATCTGAAATATTTCGATGACTTTTGGCAGGACGAGGAGAATTTCGCCGATGTGACGGAAGCCATCATAGAGAACATTGAAAACGTCTATAAGGAGAACGCGCCCGACTTCCTCTATTTCGTCACGCTCTACAACATCTTCCACGAGTTCCTGGAGGACATCAGCGAGGATGTGCTGCCCAACGAGGCGACAGGTTTCAAGTCGTCACAGATTTGGAACACATTGTACAACTTCCAGAAGGACGCGGCATTGGCCATCATAAACAAACTGGAGACCTATAACGGCTGCATTCTTGCCGACAGCGTGGGTCTTGGCAAAACATTCACAGCCCTTTCGGTCATCAAATACTATGAGAACCGCAACAAATCGGTGCTCGTTCTTTGCCCGAAGAAGCTGTACAACAACTGGAACACCTATAAGAGCAACTACAAGAACAACCCGCTGGAAAAAGACCGTCTTCGCTATGACATCCTTTTCCACACCGACTTGAGCCGCGACAACGGCACGAGCAACGGACTTGACCTCGCGTTGCTGAACTGGGGCAACTATGATCTCATCGTCATTGACGAAAGCCATAACTTTCGCAACGGAGGCAAAATCACCACAGACCAAGACGACGAGAACCCACGCGAGAACCGCTACCTGCGGCTGATGAACAAAGTCATCCGCACCGGAGTGAAAACCAAAGTGCTGATGCTTTCGGCCACCCCTGTCAACAACCGTTTCAACGACTTGAGGAACCAGTTACAGCTGGCCTATGAGGGCAGGCAGGAACTCATCAACGACAAGTTGGATGTTGACCGACCCATCGAGGACATTTTCCGCTCGGCACAGGCACAGTATAACGCCTGGTCGAAGATTGAAGACCCGAATGAGCGCACGGCGGAGAAATTGTTGGACATGCTCTCGTTCGACTTCTTCCAAGTGCTCGATGCGGTCACCATCGCACGAAGCCGGAAGCATATTGAGAAATACTACGACACTGCAGACATCGGAAAGTTCCCGACACGCCTGATTCCCATCTCCAAACCTTCGAAATTGACTGATCTTGACGATGCCATCACCTTCAAGGATATTTCCGAACAGCTTTATGAGCTAAATCTCGGTGTGTATGCGCCGTCAGACTATATCCTGCCGTCAAAGCGCGACAAATACGAGATTGACAAAGACGGTGAAGGCACCAACCTCGGTATGTCCGGGCGTGAGAAGGGACTGAAGAAACTCATGGCCATCAACCTGCTGAAACGCCTTGAATCATCCGTCAACTCTTTCCGTCTGACCCTCGCGCGAATGAAAGAGCAGATAGACGAGACGCTGAAAGCCATTGATCTTTTCGTTGAAACAAGGCAGGAAACAAAGCTTTCTATGCAAACGCTGGAAAGCATGCTGGACGGGGACGAAAGCGAGAACGACTTCCTCGTGGGAGGAAAGAAAACGCGCGTGGCACTGGCCGACATGGACTGCCGCTCATGGAAGCGCGACTTGAAAGCCGACCAGGAAATCATCGGCCTGCTCTTGACAATGCTTGCGGACATCACCCCCGAACACGACAGCAAACTCCAAATGCTCGCTGAAAACCTGCGGGAGAAGTTCGCCAACCCCATAAACGGCAACAATAAGAAAGTACTCGTCTTCACAGCCTTCTCCGACACAGCCGAATACCTCTACGAGAACCTCGCACCCGTCATCTTGGAGAAAACGGGGCTTCACTCCGGACTCGTCACAGGCAACGGGGTGGCCTCTACCATCAAAGGACTGCGTTCCGACTTCAACACGATTCTGACGCTCTTTTCCCCCGTGTCAAAAGACGCGAACAAACTGTTTCCAAGGGAAAACAGGGTGATTGACGTGCTTTTCGCCACCGACTGCATCAGCGAAGGTCAGAATCTGCAGGACTGCGACTATCTCATCAATTACGACATCCATTGGAATCCCGTGCGCATCATCCAACGCTTCGGCCGTATAGATCGTATCGGCTCGCGCAACGAGGTCATCCAGCTGGTGAACTACTGGCCCGACATCGAACTTGACGACTACCTGCGGCTCAAAGGCCGCGTGGAGGCTCGCATGACAGGCGTGAACATCACGGGCGCAGGCAATAGCAACGTTCTGCTTTCTGACGAGCAGCAGGCCGACCTTGACTACCGCAAAAGCCAGCTCCAGCGGCTTCAGAATGAAGTTGTGGACTTGGAGGACATGGACACGGGCATCAACATCATGGACTTGGGCTTGAATGAGTTCCGGCTGGATCTGCTGGCCTACATGAAAGACAACCCCGACATAGAACACACGCCGTTCGGCATGTGCGCCGTTGTTTCTGCCTCCGACCAGGCAAGACCTGGCGTCATCTTCATTCTGAAGAACAGGAACAACGCGGTGAACATCGGGCGGCAGAACCTCCTGCATCCCTTTTACATGGTTTATCTGTCCGATGACGGAGAACCCATCATCAACCATCTTTCACCTAAACAACTGCTTGATGTCATGCGGCTTTCATGCAAAGGCAAGACAGAGCCGATACTGGAATTGTGCCACGAGTTCAACAAGGAGACAAAGGACGGCCGCAAGATGCAGCATTATAGCGAACTGCTGCAAAAAGCTGTTGGAACCATTGTGAACCAAAAGGAAGAAAGCGACCTCGAAAGCCTGTTCTCCTTTGGAGAAACCACCGCTCTCGTGAATGACATCAACGGGCTTGACGACTTCGAGCTGATTTGCTTCCTTGTCATCAAGGAAGGAGGTGTCCGTGGATAACATTCTGCATTACCCTCAGAGCACCATTGTTGGCCGTGTTGTGCCGAAAACGATGTTCTACAAGTTCATGGAGGTGAACCCTCGCATGAAATCGCGCTTTGTCAATGACGTGGTGAACATCACCTGGCTATACATGTTGTCGGCCTCCTCCCTCAATGTCACGGACACGGAGGAAATGAAGGAAATAGAGGTGTTTGTGGTGAACCTGAAACTGCCAGATTGCCCGACGGACTTGTTCAGCTTCATCGACACAAACATGCCGCACCATATCGTCTTTGTCCTCATGCACGACAACAGTGCGATGTTGCTCATCAACTACAAGGATTGGGCGGACGACACCCATACAAAGTTCCGCATACGGCAGGCGTTTGCTTCACCTTGGATGTCGATTGCCGACCTTGAACTGACGGTGCAAGGTCAGTCTTTGCCTCGCATTTATGACAACTTCGTGGCACAGGTGTCCGGCATCGGGGAACACAAAGCAGGCAGCATGGCTGATATAGTGGATTTGAAGAATCAAATTGCCAAAGCCGAAGCGGAACTCAAAAGCTTAGAAAAGAAGATGCGCAAAGAGCCGCAGTTAGACAAGCAGCTGCAGATGAACAAACAGGTGAAAGCAAAACGGCAAAACGTTTCAGAGCTTAGAAAGAGACTGGAGGGATTGGGTATATGAAATCAGGAAAACAAATGTTTCGAGAAAAATCATTTGCGCATCAGTTTGATGTACCATTTCTCAGCAATTTGAGGATGGTGGTAAACTTTTCCATCGCCTTCCATATCCCAAGTATCCATCACCTCCCTTGTACGAAAGGGGAGATTTTCAACCTGCCCGCTGACGATAATTTGCTTTCCGACGCGTCGCATTTTACGATTACATGCTTGTTTGCTACGCTTCTGCGATTTGCAAGAGGCCCAGCACGCTACAGGTGTTTTTTTTCTACTTCTACTCATGGTTTCGTGATTTCAATAAAACATCAACCTTTCATTAAATCTACCGAAGAGTGTAACTCAGTGGTGGCCTCTGATTATGTCAGCAAAATCTTTAAGAGCTATCACATCAATTTTTGGGTATTTAATATCCCGAAGAATGGCATAATGATGGTCATTCGTCACAATATAGCGTGCATTGGCTTGGATAGCGCAATCCACAAATTTGTTGTCATCTGGATCTGCTGTGATCAAATTCCAATGATAATATGGAGAAACATACTCGATAAATGCACTCTTTGTAAGAGCGTTGAGGATAAATTCTGCGGTGACGGCACCAGCAAGCCGATAAAGGATCTCAGCATATTCTTCCAAGATTTCATTAGAAATACACAGAATGTTCTCTCCAGTGAGTATCGAATCCCAAATCGCGCGATATGGGCTCTGTTTTGGAATACTTTGAACAAGACAGTTGGTGTCAAGGACTATTCGCATCTCTTTTTATTCTGTTTCGTTTTCACGTGCTTTTTGCTCCCGAAGCCATTGATGGAGATCCATTTCATTGATTTCGTCAAGACGTTTTTGGTCGAGAATCCCTGCGTCCCAAAGCGCATCCATGTGTGCGTCCAGCTTTTTGGCGTAATAGTCGGCAAGCACTTTCTTCACTTCCAGCAATTCTGCTTCAGAATTGTTACGTTCAAACATTTTAAGCAGGAAGAGCTGAATAGGATTAAACATAGTTCTGTTATACTCCATAGCACATTCATTATTAACAGCGCAAAAATACAAAAAAAATATATATGAAACATCTTGCAAAAATAACCCCTGACGGCGCGCGCCTCACCCTCGACGCCCTTTATCAGATTGCCCCCTCGTGTTTCACCGAAGCAAAAGGCGGAAATGGGGAAATACATCGCGTAGTTAACTTCAACAAGCTCCGGCTGCTGCTTGGAGACAACGCCGTGGAAGACAATCCCGAAGTATATGACTTCACGTGGGTTGGTAAACGAGCCGCCTTGCAAGAGGCTGCAGCACCTATCAACAAGACGCTGCGTCCATGTCCCGAAGAAAGCGTGGATTGGGACAAGACCCAAAACCTCTATATCGAGGGCGACAACCTCGAAGTTCTGAAACTGCTCCAGAACTCCTATATGGGCAAGGTCAAAATGATTTATATTGACCCGCCATATAATACAGGTAATGATTTTGTGTATCATGATGACTTCCACCGTACACAGCAGGAGGAAGATGAGGCAGCAGGAATTATCAATGAAATTGGTCAACGTATGGTGCGAAATACAAATACAAATGGCAAATTTCACTCCGATTGGTGCTCTATGATTTATGCCCGTCTTCTTGTTGCTCGTTCTTTACTCAAGCCAGACGGAGTGATTTTTATCAGTATTGATGACAAAGAATCCGATAACTTGAGGAAGATTTGTGATGAGGTGTTTGGTGAATCTAATTTTGTGGCAAATCTGATTTGGCAATCAAGAACATCAATTTCTAATGATGATGAGGTTTCCACAAACCACAACCACACGTTTATATACTCAAAAGTAAGAGAGCTGCTTACTTTTGGAGGTGATGACATTGATGCAAGTGAATATATAAATCCAGACAATGACCCTCGAGGCCCATGGAAATTAGTTCCTATTGATGCAAATCATGTAGGGGGTGATACAAATTATCCTATAAGAAATCCTAAAACAGGTGTAGATTATTACCCTCCAACAGGGCGTATATGGTGCTACAATAAAGCAACGATGGAAGAATTAATGAAAGACGGAAGAATAAAGTTTGGTCTTACAGATGACTCTTCTCCTAAACGTAAGTTATTCTATAACGAAAGGAAAGAGAAAGGAGACGTTAAAACTCCAAGCTCTATCCTGTTAGATGCTGGTACTACAAAATCGGGAACAACTGAAATCATGGGGCTCTTTGAAGGAAAAAAGATTTTCGATTATCCTAAGCCAACAACTCTTATTTCAAGGTTAATGAAATACGGTTACATCCGTAACAATGATATTGTGTTAGATTTCTTTTCAGGGTCAGCTACTACAGCACAGGCTTCATTTGTTTATCAGCTGGATGAAAAGTATAACTGCAAATTCATACTTGTTCAATATCCAGAGAATCTTGATGAGTCACTTGTTAATGCTAATAATGACGCTAAAAAAAGTATCAAAGTTGCTATAGATTATCTTGACACATTGATTCGTCCTCATAACATCTGCGAAATCGGCAAAGAACGTATTCGCCGTGCAGGAAAGAAAATAAAAGCAGAGAATCCGGATGCAAAAGGCCTTGACACAGGTTTCCGCGTTTTCAAGTGCGAGAGCAGCAACTACAAGGATGTGGCCTTTGCGCCGAAGGACTATTCACAAGAAATGCTGCTGGGCTTGCTCGACAACATCAAGGAAGACCGAACCGACCTTGACCTGCTCTTCGACTGTATGCTCCGCTGGGGCGTGGAGTTGTCGCTGCCGCTCTCTTCGCAAAAAGTAGATGGCTGCACCATCCACAATGTGAACGACGGCGACCTCGTGGCTTGCTTTGATGGCAAGGTCACAGAATCCGTGATTGACGCTATCGCCGCCCTCTCTCCCGTGCGCGTCGTCTTCCGCGACAACAGTTTTGATGAAGCCGCACAGAAAATGAATTTCTTCGAGCTCTTCAAGCAGAAGTGCGACTGGACGGACGAAGAGGTCAGAAATAACATTCGTGTCATCTAATCCAAGGAAACTATGGCCAAGAAACTGACACTCAAATTCAAGAACCAGCAGTTCCAGACCGATGCGGCGCGTGCCGTCACCGATGTCTTCCACGGGCAACGCAATCAGTCAATGGTGGAGTTCACCCACGATATGGGGCGTGTCTCAGACGGCACGCTGTTCGATGTGGTGGGCTTCCGCAACCAGCCGGTTACCGTTTCGGCAGGGCAGCTGTTGGAAAACATCCGCGCCATTCAGATGCCCGCGCAGCTGCGCCCATCGGAAACGATAGACACAAACGATCTGCGCCTGACCATCGAAATGGAAACAGGTACGGGCAAAACCTACACCTACATCAAGACCATGTACGAGTTGAACAAACTCTACGGCTGGAGCAAGTTTATCATCGTGGTGCCAAGCATCGCCATCCGCGAAGGTGTCTGTCGCTCCTTCGAGATTACGAGCGAACATTTCGCCGCTGAATATGGCAAGCGTATTCAGTCGTTCATCTACGACAGCAAGCAGCTGACGAAGATAGACCAGTTCGCCAGCGACAGCAACATGCACGTTATGATCATCAACACGCAGGCTTTCGCCGCCCGTGGCGAGGACGCCCGCCGCATCTATATGAAGCTGGATGCTTTCCGCTCTCGTAAGCCCATTGATGTGATAGCGGCCACCAATCCCATCCTTATCATAGACGAGCCTCAATCTGTTTTGGGCGCAGACAAGAAGAATGCCACCCGTGAGAAACTCAAAGAATTCCATCCGCTCTTCACACTGCTTTACAGCGCCACACACCGCGCAGGCGACATCGTGAACATGATTTACCGCCTTGATGCCATGGATGCCTACAATAAGAAACTCGTGAAGAAGATTTCGGTGAAAGGTATTGAACAGAAAGGCACCACGGCCACCAATGGCTACGTGTGTCTCGAAAGCATTGAACTTTCCAAAGGCAACCCCTTGGCGCGTCTTGGATTCGACAAACGTATGGCCAGTAGCATCAAACCAGTTGTCCAGCTCGTCTCCGACGGCTTCGACATCTATCAGCAGTCGGGGCAGCTGCAAGAGTACGCCCACGGCTACCGCATAGAGAGCATTGACGGCTTCAACCGCACCGTGCGCCTTTTGAACGGTTTGGTGCTGGGTGAAGGCGAGATGGTGGGCAAAGTGAACGACATCTATGTGCGCCGCCATCAGATACGCGAGACCATCCTCTCCCATATCCATAAAGAGCGCAAGCTCTTCTCCATGGGCATCAAATGCCTTTCGCTGTTCTTCATTGACCACGTGGACAACTACCGTATCTACGAACCCGGAGGCGGAACGAAGAACGGCACATACGCCGAAATCTTCGAGGAAGAATATGCCAGCATCGTGGGACAGCTGCAGCTGGAATTAGCCGATGACCCAAAATACTTGGAATATCTGAAAAAGTTCAGCGCACCGGAAGTCCACAACGGCTACTTCTCCTGCGACAAGAAAGGCCACTATGTTCAGCCATCTGCTACGGAAATAAAGAATGAAAGCAGTAATGACGTCTCCGCATACGACCTAATCATGAAGGATAAGGAGCGGCTGCTCTCGTTCAGCGAGCCCACACGTTTCATCTTCTCCCATTCCGCCTTGAAAGAGGGCTGGGACAATCCCAATGTCTTCCAAATCTGCACGCTGAAAGACAGTGACAATCAGACCAAGAAACGGCAGGAGGTGGGCCGCGGGATGCGCCTCTGTGTGAATGACCAGGGCGAGCGGCAGGACGAGAACGTGCTGCATGGCCGTGTCTTCGAGGTGAACGAGCTGACTGTTATCGCCAGCGAATCCTACAACTCCTTTGCCTCCAAGCTGCAAACAGAAATCGCGGATGCCGTGGGCGACAGACCCATCAAGGTGCAGCCCACATTGTTTGCCGGTATGACCATCACCAATGCTCAGGGTGAGAAAAAACAGATTGACGATCTCGGGGCAAGTTTCCTCTTCACTGCGCTCGTTGGAAATGGTTATGTGAATCGGCAGGGGCAACTCACCCAGAAATACCACGAAGACAAGCAGCAGGGCGTGCTTAACTTCGGGGAAGAGTACAACGACTACAAGCAGGACATCGTCAATCGTCTTGACGCGGTGTTCAATCCGGATGCCGTCCGTCCCGAAGACGCAAGGCGCACCCGTGAAGCGAAATTCGACTCGAAGAGATTCGAGAGAAAGGAGTTCCAGACGTTGTGGAGCAAAATCAACCACAAAACCTACTACACCGTGGATTTCAAGACGGAAGATCTTATCAACCGCGCCGTTATTAAGCTTGACAACCATTTGCAGGTCACCAATATCAACATCCAAGTGGTGTCGGGCACGCTGGAAAGCATCAAGAGCAAAGACCAGCTGACGGCCGGCACTGCCATGAAACAGACGAAAGCCGAGACAACCTCCATCCACGAATTGGTCAGCGAGAAGGTGAAATATGACCTGATTGGCAAATTGGTGGAAGACACGGGATTGACGCGAAAGGCCATTGTATCCATCCTGCAAAAAATCAGCCCCAAAACGTTCGTCAAATTCAAAGCCAACCCCGAGGAGTTCATCATCAAGGCTGGCAACATCATCAATGAGTGCAAAGCCATCGCCGTGATCGAACACGTGGCCTACCATAAGCTCGACAAGAAATTTGATGCCGACATATTCAGCGCTTCAGAACTCAAAGGCCGTTTGGGTGTCAATGCCATGGAATCGGAAAAGTCCCTCTACGACCTTGTAGTGGTGGATTCGAAAGGCATAGAAATGGACTTCGCCAAAAACCTTGAGTCGCAGAACGAGGTGGCAGTCTATGCCAAGTTGCCCGGCGGCTTCTATATCAACACGCCAGCAGGACATTACAATCCTGATTGGGCTATAGTCTTCAAGGAGGGCTCAGACATCAAGCACATCTATTTCGTGGCTGAAACCAAAGGCTATGACAAGGACAAACTGCTTGACTACAGAGAGACCGAGAATGTCAAGATTGAATGTGCCCGCCGCTACTTCGCCACCATCTCCGAAAGCACCGTCACATACGATGTGGTGAAATCATACAAGGAATTGAGGGATATTATCACAGGAGACTAATTGATGATTCTTTAGAATCGGGGTTGAGGAAGAGAAGTCGGGGTGGGGGAGACAACAAAAAAAACGCGCCATGTTAGCACGCTTTTGTTGTTGGTTTTTAATAAATTAGGTTCGTCTTTCGGGGTAGGGGAGGCTTAGTACTCGTCCTCGTTGAAGATTAAGCATTTATTGATTTTCAATCAGTTACATTTGATTTTACATATTTTAGACAAACAAATCGCGTGCTAAAACGAGTCAAAACGTCGTAAAACGAAAACGGTGAAGATTTGTTTTATAAGGGATTTGTCCGTTTAATAGTAGTGTAAAATAACACATACACACACAAATGATAGGACAAGTATTGGAATTGATTGAAAACCAGATTGATGAGAACGAGACGAGTAAAGAGAACAAGGACGCAAACGCGGCAGTATCTGGCGGATTACGGAAGACACACCTTGGATTTGAACTTAAAGAAAATGCGGTGCTCACCGACGATGATGTAATGGAATTGCTAAGTGTAGGTGCCACAACGTTGCGGAAATATCGCGATGAAGGATGCTTGAGCTTTAGCCAAGCCCCCATCGGTGATAAAAGGTGGTATAGAGGGTCCGACATTATTGAGTTTCTGAATGCGTGTCATGTCCAAGCATACAGATGAAAAAAAGCCTCCGAAATCTCGGAGGCTAAACGTTAATGTATGAAATATATGATCGTTAGGCTGCGATCAGTTTATATTCGCCATTCTTCAAGCCCTTTAGGATCTTGTCGGCGGTTTGTACGCTCATCAGTTCATCAATATCCTTACCATAAGTCTCGAAATCAAAGAGTTCTTCTGTCGGAAGAGTTTCCTTCATCTTCTCATAATCTTCTTTGGTGATGGGAGAGTGGAAACTGAATTCACCAATAGCGTAGAAAAGATAGTACTCATAAAATGTGTAGGTGTCATAATCCCATTCATCCATATAATCATTCCATTCTCTACATGTCCGCTCCCGTTCAACAATATGCAATGCTGTCGGTTGTGCGAATTTGAGACAATCGTCCTTCTTAGTGTAGTATTCCTCTTTCTTGGCTTTGTATTTTCCTACATTGTCATAATCGTCGTGACAATATCGATTGTGGCGGTAGAAAGATCTCCACTCACTCTCTTTGTCCCGCATGTTTTTAGCTCGTTTGTTGTAGCTGTAAATGGCCTCGCCGAACATTTCCATTGTTACTAAACCGTTTTTCAGGTTCATCTTGGTTTCATTTGTGACTCTCATTTGATGAATTTTTTGGTGAAACAATTGATTAATTCTTACAATTGCTATTACACGGAGAGTTTTTTTATGAAACAAATTTTTTTTGGAAAAAAATAACGGTGATAAAAAAACGAATCCCCGACTTCAATGGTCAGGGATTTGATTAGATCACAATGAGAATTCTTTTTTTAACCGCTGGATGGTGGATTCGGAAGTGTCTGCCAGTTTTGCCGTGGCCTTGATCGAATATCCTTTCTTCAAGTAAGCTAGCGCGTCCCGGTACTGTTCTTCCTTTTGCTCGCGGGTCTTCACCGAGCCTTTCTTCCTGCCGAGTTGGCCTCCTTTTTCTATGTATATCCGGCGACCGCTGTTGAGACGATACTGAATGTTTTCCCTCTCCAACTGTGCGCATGTTCCTAGAACTGCAATCATAATAGTGAGAAACGGGTTCTCGCTGCCGTCATCTTGGAAAATGCTGATTCCCTCCTTCTGAAAGTATATGTTGAGATGACGATCCTTACAAAGCCGGACATTGGCTAGAACCTCGTCCACGTTTCTGCCGAGCCTTGATAATTCGCTTAGGAGCAGGATTGAGATGTGCTTGTTGAAACAATATTTAAGGCATTCATTCAAGATGGCTCGCTCGGTGTTCTTTTTCGCGCCCGAAATATGTTCCTCGAAAACCTTCGCGATGAGCAGCCCGTTTTTCATCCCATATTCTCTTAAGTCCATGACCTGTCTTTCGGTGCTCTGACGGTCATTCGTGGATGATACTCGCGCATAGATGACGGCATTCATAATAATCTTTGATTTATTTGATACTATGTTTATTAATTCACAATTTCTCTGGTTCAGACTTTTTTGAATATTTTGACTACCTTTCTATTTTGATGGTCTGAAATCGTTTTTTGAAACCTTATAAAGCCTCATAGCTCATGTTGTTCAACCAGTCCTCTACATCTTGTCTGTAGTTTGTTCCCGTGAACTCCACATGCCGATCAATGACATCGACGAGAGTGTCCACATACACATCTTCAATTTTTTCTATCCCGTTTTCATTCTTGAAGGAGATGTCAAACAGGTCTGTTCCTTCGTTATAGATGATTGAGACCATTCCCTTGAACTTGAGCCCCTGAACCTTGAAAGTCAAACCGTCTGTGTGTGCGGTCAAGTTATATAAGCCCCACGAAAGTATGGTGTTGAGATGGGCTTTGAGTATGCCGACGATGTAATTTGCAGTTTGCATATTGTTTTGTTTTGAAATCTTTTTTTTTAATAGCAATAATTGTGCCAAATACTCCACAAATGTGATGTTAGTTGATTTCGATTAACCTTCAATCATCCGTATTAGTATCCTGTTGTAAGAAAAAAAATTTTTTTTATTTGTTTTGTTCACTAGAACTCCGTCTAATGACAGATTGGAAAGACCGTCCTTCCGCAGAAACGGTCATTCGGTATCAAAATGAGGTATGGGCTGAGGAGTTAGGAACGTGTGGCGGAAGGCGCGTTTCGACCTGAAGCTTAAAAAATGACAATATGAAGGAAATCTGGAAAGAGGATATGGGTTATGAGGGACTATGCCAAGTTAGTGAACTCGGAAATATTTGAAGTTTGAATATGACCTTGACTGAAACATCATCAGAATGAGGCCCTCGATGCGAGAGGTTGAATGGAAAGGTTTCAATTAAAAAAGTAAAAATATGAAAAAATACGACAATCGACATCCTCCAAATTATGACTATGCTTGGCACAAACACATCATCGTGTGGGTTCACGGACTCTAATAATCCAAAAAGAAACATATTTAATCAATTATAATTTAACAGTTTATGAATTATCAAGAATCGAAAATTATTCTCAAATGGTTGAACAAAACCATCGAAAACCTCTCAAACGCGCTTGAGAGAGCCGAACAACGTCTGTCAACTAAAGAATGTGACGAAAGGGAAACTCACATCCTCGAACAACGTTTGTTACACTTTCCATCTACAATTGACTACCTCAAGCAATCTGCTTATTTAATTGAGAGGGAAACTCCCGACGACTGGGATAAGATTACGACAGAAGAGCAGTACGAGTTTATACATCGTCGTAAGGCTCTGGACCTAAAGAAATGACAAGCGTGGAAATGATTATTTGTGTTTTTCCATTAGGAATCCCGTATCCATGATGCGGGATTTTCTTTTTTTTCGATACGTTGGTCTGTCTTTTCAATAAATTTGTAGTTTTGCCGCGAGTTTGAAAATCGGATACAATGTCATACGTACAGAAGGTAGTCCATCTTGAGAAAAATGGGGAACATTTTTACTTCGGTTCCATCAGTGCCTTGTGCAACACGTTCAGTAAGGATGAAATCGGTGTAACCTATGGCTATCTGCGGCACGTACACCTTGGCCCCGAGAATCCTTTCCGGAACAAAAAATGCATCATCCGCGTCGGGCCACTTGTTACTTCACCTCAAGCATTGGCCATGAAAGAACAGTTTAATGACGAGGAGGCCATCTGAAGTTCGGGCGCGGCGGCGGTCTTCTTGCGCTGATTGTTGGCCATCCCGTGATGACCAAACAGGAAACGCCTGTTGAGCTAAGTGATGCCGCTCCCTATGGATGGTCACAGGAAAATTTGTCCAAGGTCCCGTGTTCCTAATACGGAAGATAAGCGGTCAGTTCTCCGCAGGGTATAGTATGCCGCGATTAATATGAACGTCGCTTGGAGGCATACGCGCCTACATGGAAGATCATGCTTGGTGAATGAGAGAGTACAACAGGTCTGATGGTTGACGTGTCGTTGAAAGACCTGTGGTCAAGTGTCGTGAAGTTGTTTGTGTTGAAGGATCCTGTGCTGAGAGGTCCATTGTCCTGTGAACCGTTCTGTTGAGTGCCTCGCGCATTGCGGGGACTTCAAACAGGGTCTGGCTGGACAATTGTATTGAAGGGAACTGTGTCGAGGCAAACCCTCTCAACATGTGTCTGGAAGGCAACGGGGTTGGAGGGGGGTGAGTCTGACTTTCTTGGTAAGAACCTTAATCTCAACAGGCATCTGCGTTAATACTGATCCAAGGCTTGCCTTGGGTGAGGAATCGGACGACGATAGTCGTTTGATGACGATTTGCAGTCGGCCTTGTCCCTGACTTTTCTCCTCAGGTCGAGGTCTCAACTATGCCGTTTCCGCTTTACAGCGTCTCCGGCATGTCATGTCCGTTGGACATTCCGTCAGTATTATCAAGATGGAGTCGAAGATTGAAGGTTTGTTTTCCTCAACAGTGGCCCCACGGAGACGGGTGTTCGTAGGGACTGTGGATTCTCGCGATGAAGAAGAACTCGTGTCCAGAAGGTATAGTAATCCCCTGCCGCCGGAAACGACAATTGTCAAGGCACTGAGCTTCAGCCCAATAGCAGCTTAGCCGTGAAGTTTGACTGGCCTAGGGTCGGTGATCGCACCTGCTCGCACTACCTTCGGGAGTGCCCCGTCGTTTCCTAAAAAAAACCGAAAAGACGCAGGAAGCCAATCTCTGAAGCGGCATTTTTCCACCTATCGGGGTTCACTGCTGACAAACGCCCCCGCGCTATGTGTAATGTGCGCGGGACCGCACCCGACTTCTGGCCCGCTAACTGCCTTTTGGTCCTCGCGGGCGTACCCTGCTTGTGTCACCAATCGGTTTTGCAGGGGGTGGTGCTTCAATTTCAAAGAACGTTGCAGTGGCTGGTTCCACTGCGGACCATAAAGGTCTTTCTGTTAAAATTTACGGGAAAGGCCCATTGTGGTCAAGTGCTGATGATAAATAGTTTGACGGACGGCAGACGAATCTGTTTCCACCAACCCTCGTGTCATTTGGGTTTCCATGCCGAATATAAGTGCTCGACGACCTTCTCAACGTATAGCTTCATCGGATGGCCCTTCTTGTAATAGGGGTTGTCCACATACTTGTACGGCTCAATGGAGTCGGCGAACTTTTTTCCGTATTTGGCCTTGACTGTTGAATAGCATATTTCTTTGAAATTCGACCTGATAGTGTTCTTTACAGGCTCAAGCAGCTTGTGTGCCTCTTCTAACGATGCATTCTCGCAGGGAGGTTTGACAAAATCGACTATCTTTACCTGTTTGTCGTTTAACTTTCCCTTTGCGGTAATGTAAGTCGCTTGTTCGGTGAGGTCGAATACGACGGTGTAGTTCTTCCCATCTCTCAGTGAACTCAACCCTTCGTGTGTGATGTCGGCAATTCTTTCCATAGTTATTGTTATTTTAATTCTGATGGTTATTAAACGGAAGATAATCCACGCCAGCAAATGAAAATAAGAGTTGTTCTACGTGATTTGCTGAACATGACCCAACTATATTATAATATATACCAATAAATTATCGTCTTTCTACATAGATGATGTGGTTCCTTCAGATGATAATTAGATAGGAATGTGAGTGAGTTTTTACTGTTTGTAATTTGCAGTAATAGAATAATTTACGATTTACAATGGCTTCCCGGTCGGGGGTGGAGCGGTGGTGTTATCCGAATCTCGCCTGTCCCCGTACTCTTTGTATGAGGCACTGCCAGCAGATGCTTTTAAAAATTTTTTTTCTGATATTTTTGATATTTTTTTAGACTTGACAAACTGTGAGGTTTTGTATTCGTGTTTGTTGATCTGATTGTTTCCATTTTAGAAACAGTGGTGTATCCATTTTGGATAATATAATTTATTGATATACAGTGTTTTTGGCTTGATTTTTGCATAAAGAAAAGTGGATTTTGATGATTTCTGGATTAGAGTTTGTTTTAAAATATATTATATGAAAAATAACAATAAGTTTGATTTTGAAACGTTGTTTGAGATTGCGATGAGTCACGATTCCAGACAAGTTCAACGAAATGTTGATTCCGATGAGCTCATGAAGGGTTACATGTTCTTCCGCTTGGCAGAAATGTGCGAGCATGGCGAGGGCGTTCCACAAGACTATGAGGAAGCAGCTAAATACTACCGCCTTTGTGTCAGTGTTTTAGGTGATGCTTTTCTCGGGGCCAATGTAAATCTGCTGAATCTGTATGAACGAGGCCTTATTAAAGATCCGAAACATGAAACCGAATGCCGATATAATATCGCTTTTATTAACCGTCACCAAAACGATGATGAATGGGATGCTCCAATTATGGAATAGTAGTTTTCGTCAATATAAGTTGTGTAATCAAAAAAATCATAATAAAGTTATGGAAAAAGATACCAATACCCAGTTGTGGGACCTGTTTGATCAGGGAAAAAGTTACGAGTTCGGCTATGAACCCTATTTGCTCGATTACCAGAAGGCTCTTGATTGTTACATGCAGTGCGTCAAGTTATTAGAGTTTGTGCCCGACTGGCATCCGACTTCTGTCCTGTTGGAGAAAATCGGCGATTTTTACTACGAAGGGAAAGGGGTTGAAAGAGATTATGCGGAAGCACTTAACTGGTACAACAAGGCTTTGATTTATCCTGACCCATCCGACACGGTGTATGTCCGTTTGGGAGAAATGTATGAGAAGGGCGAAGGCACTGAGGTTGACATTGAGGGAGCTGCAAAACTATACCAACATGCCGCTGATAACTATGGGCTGTGCGCAAGTGACGCTTTGGAACATCTGCGGAAACTCAACAGGAAAGGGCTGATTGACATTCGGGAGAAAGAAAAAAAGGAACAGGCTTTCATTCAACGAGATGCGAAGTATAAGGTGCTGGATGTCAGTACCTGGATTGATACACTTAAAGTTGTGGACCCGGATTCGTTCACCGAGGAGGATCCGGTGGAAACGATGAGTTGTCAGGAGTATCGCGACAAGGTGTTTCCGGCGGATTTGCAGAAATATTTTGGAGATGGTGAATTGGGGAACGTTAGCGAGCGATGGAACGGTCAGATAAGGCATTACCATCTGTTCTCTACCACGTTATTCAACCATGTGCTGTGCGCACAAGTGATTTGTAATCTACATGGGAAAAAGCGGATGCTGGAGTTTCTTACCGCAACAGGAATGCCTGAACTCTTCGGCAAACGGTCTGCACTTGTCCATCCTGTACGGCTGTTTTGCAATCTCGGTCTAATCCCTCATAGAAATTGTATCTCTGACTATTTGGCAGTCTTTCATGACGTTTCGTCAGGTTTTGACGATGAATTGCCAGTTGTTCTAGAAAAAGGCAGTCTCGCCGACGAATCCATGTCTATTTCTGAAATCAAGGAAGAACTCGATAAGCAACGGGCCTATTATGAGAAATGGATTGTGGAACCTGACTATAAGTGCCCTCGTTTTTATCTTTGATTAACGTCACTTTACGAACGTGGTTTTTATTATTAGTAAATTGAGAATCAATAATTTATATTCAAATCAAAATTATATTGCTATGGAAAAATCTTTTCTTAATGAATTAACCCTTGAAGCCATTCAGACTAATCCTTTCCCTGTGAGGGAGGTGCTTGAAAACTCAATCTTTTATCCCGCATCGGGTGTTGACGGAGGACTGATACGTGACATCAACAGGAATCGTCAGGATTGGGACGTGATAAGCTTTGTCTATTGTGACTATCACGAGACGGCGGAAAATTTACGCGATAGCATTCAGCAGATGAGAGGCTATAAATTGCTTAATTGGCGGGATTTGAAAATGGAAGAACTTATACCTAACGGTTGGTCTCAACAGTTACCTCCTGTCCTTAACACGAGAAAGTATCAGGATGCAGTTCGACGTTTCGCTAATCCCAACCCTTACGGCGTGTGGATGGTGTTTGAAAGACTGCCTGAGTTTGGTGAGGAACATGGCCCAAGACGCTTCTCGCTCCTGTATCTCTGTGCGGAAGGTGTGGCTTCCTACCAGGCCTTGTATTGGACTAACCATTGCGTGCCCCGTGCCATTGCAATCATCCAGCCTGGAACGGGTTTCGGCTTCAACTGGACAGATTTCTACAAGGAGGGTGAGCCCCTGCATTGGATTGTGAAGAACCATCCTGAAGGAATGCCGGAATATGTGTTCACAGGACATTATTCCGACACTGCCACTAGTGCCACCGTGAAATATGGCGAACATTTCAACTTTAATTGGTCTGAATATAGCTTCCTGATGCCAGCGGTGGGTTATCCCGGACACGAAGTTATCATCATGAAAAAAGAGTAACGATGAATAAGGCGGCGTGTTTTTTGGCATGGTTTTTGCTTAAAAAGATGCGGCTGTGTTTTCTAAATTACCAGCCAAAGTTGTATCATCGCCGTCAGACGGGATGCGAGGAAAGGATTTACGTGACTTGCCGACCTCGTGAAAAAAACGCGCTAAACAACAATTCGCCATACGCGGTGTTCTTTAGCGCTGACTAAAGGGCACCGCGTTTCTCGTCTCAGGCACAGAAAGACAATAGTGGTTTGAAAGGTTTTAACTTATAATAATTATAGATATGAAAAGAACATTCCTCGACGAATTAACGCCTGAATTGATTCAGGGCAACTACGGGGCCAACACAGCCACGAGCACTGATGCCACGCCGGAACATTTTCATTTCGATTGGCCTGAGTGTCAGTTCGTCTTTCTGGCAGTCGGCTATCCCGGACACAAAGTTATCATTACGAAAAAAGACCACAATGAATAAGGCAATGGAAAACATGAAGGACAATCAAATTGCTACCAAGCAACTATCCAATCCGTTTACACCGCTTCTACTCAAGTTCTATGATCCATTTCATGGCTTAGGTACTATTGGCGAAGGAAAATGGGGCTATTCAAAGGAAGATGCTGTAATCATAAACGCCGATGACGATTGCAACAAGGGGCTAATGGAGTTTATCTTTGCAAAAGAGCGAAGTATAATGGAGTGCCTAAACTGTTATGACCTTGCGTCGTATAACGGATTTGAAATAGTTTCTCAGCAAATTGTCCACTATGGAGAAAAGAGCTATGATATTATGACCGTTAAGGTTCATCTTCAGGCTCCTAACAATAATGGGTATTATGTGACCGAGTTCTGGTTCGACATCACGAATGCCTGTTGGGGCTCCCTAGAACCAATCTCCTAGGATAAACCAGATAGACAAAGTGTCTAAAAGTATAATAAGGTATTAGAAAATATGATAAATGTAACTGAATTAGGTGAATTGATTATCCCTAACAATCGGAAAACGATCAGAAAAGGTGAGTTTTCGTGCCGGGAAGACATTAAGTCGGTGTTTATACCCGATGGTATTCGTATTATTCCGATGGATGCTTTTGGGGGCTGTCATAATCTGGAGAGAGTTAGATTCCCCAAAGATCTGAAAGTTATTAAGGAAGGTGCGTTCTGTGACTGCTATAAACTTTCTTCGCTTGACTTGCCAGAAGGATTGGAGGTTGTTGAGGCCATAGCGTTCTCGAAATGCTTTGAACTGACGACCTTAAAGATTCCTGGCAGCGTAAGGGAGGTTGGTGAATGCGCTTTTGACATGTGTCAGAAACTGGCCCATGTTGAGGTTGGCCCGCACACGATGATTGGCCCGCTCGCATTTCATGAATGCCCTTGCGAGAATGACGTTCCTAAGTAACCAAGTCAAATTAAAAACAAACGATTATGTATGATCCTGATTATCTTATTCACGAAGGCCCTTACAGCCACGGGAGTGTGACGAACCATCTCGATTCAGATGGGATTATCCACGAAGGGCCTTACAGTCACGGTGATTCCCTTTACAATATTGACAGTGACGGACTCATCCATCTTGGCCCTTTTAGTCATGGTGAGGTCATCGGCTGCATCGACGAGAATGGCCTGATACATGCAGGTCCCTACACCCACGGGGAGGTGATTGGATGCATCGACGAGAATGGCATGATCCATGAAGGACCATACACTCATGGGAAGGTGATTGGAAATATAAGTCACTCCGATTGGTAATCAAATTCGCTTAAAAAAATATTGTTTCGCCGCCGTCAGACGAGAAAGAGGACTGGATTTAAGCCAACTTGCCAACCTCTCTAAAAAAAGCGCTAAATAGCAGCCCGTCATACGCGGTGCCCTTTTTAGCGATAAAAAAGGCATCGCGTTTTTTCGTCTTCGGCTTAGAACCTTGTGGTGTAGAGGCAAACCACAACCGAAAGATGAAAGAAAACAAGGAGAAGAAAACAACCGAGAGAATCCACATCGGCAGTCTCATCCAAAAACAGCTGAAACAGGATGGGCGAAAAGCGACATGGTTTGCGGATGAGATTTCGTGTACCCGGCCTAATTTATACAAGATCTTTGGGAAGGCCCATCTTGATTGTGAACTGCTTATGCGAATATCTATCGCTTTGGATTTCGATTTCTTCAAGTACTATTCGGATATAGTGTCCGCTCACATCAGAGAGCGGGCGGGCGGAGAGAAAGCTTAATGACAGTTGTTCTGTATTCAAATCGGATATACATGTGTATTCATTTTGGAGACATATAAAACGCTGATTATATTATAGTTATGTGTACTTTTGCCATCAAAAAACAGAGATGTGATAGAATTATGATTGAGAGATGCTCCCCAAGACGCATTCGTGAAATTAAATATTTTCACCCATCTGGCAAACCGATGCCGAATGGTTGTGGCTTTCAACGAGGCGGATATTTGAATGAATGCCGTATCAACAAGAATGCCTATGCCCTCGATAAATCGGTTCATGACGTACAATGCGACAATCCCCAATTCACGGGAGGGGTGGTGACGTTGCCGACAGTAATTGGCGAAGAACGATATTCAGAGGTCGTTGATATGGTTAAACTGGCTGCGACATTTGTAGAGGACAGAATTCGAAAACATAGACCGAACTCTGGGTTTCATAGGCTTGACAAAAACGAACATGTAGAGGCATATTCGGTAGGACATTGTTTCACGGGACGATATGTCGGAGATAATGGCGATCTATATGATGAGAAATCGTTGTCTGTTGAGGTTAACGGTTTGGGCAGCTCAGGTCTTAATTGTTTTGCAGAAAGATTAGTTGGAAGTCTTCATTTGAAATCAGTTCTGGTGAAGAACTTGATTAATAACACGTTCTATTTTATTGATACGAAGCTCCATGGTAATCCATTTTCAATGCCTTATCAAAAAAGACAGTCCATCTTGGAATCTCCGGATCTTTACACAGAGAAAATATCACGTTTTTCGGCAGGTTTTTTGGGTGGGACTTTCTATGCAGAAGAAATCTCTGTTGCAGAATTAGTCCATTGCTGGCAGTATGAGGAATACAAATATCAATGTCCTTTTTGTGGAAATGTATCCTATATTACCGCGTGGCGCGGGCATGGCAATGGGGAAAAAGGCTTTTGGCACATTCAAACATATTGTCCGAGTTGCGAAGATGTGTATGAATCACATTTCCTTACACACACGCCACCACATTTTGATCATGAAGTGTATTGGACTGAATTGGTAGGAATACTTAATGAAGTAAAGAAAAAAATTATTAACAAATCAAAACAATAAAATTATGGAAAAGAGAAACAACTTGCTTAAAAATGGATTTATGTACAAGAAAGGAGGTGCGTTATGATACTTGATTTTCTTAAATCATTTTTCATCAAGAAAGGGCCATACAAACACGGCGAAGTGGCTTACAAAGCTGATGTCCTTGGACTGGTTCACGAAGGCCCTTATGACCACGATTTCTCGCGGTATAAGATAGATTCTAACGGACTGGTTCACGAGGGCCCCTACGACCATGGGGAAGTAAAATACTGCATCGACGAGGATGGCCTGATTCACGAAGGCCCCTATACTCATGGGACAGTGATAGGATGCATAGACGAAGAAGGTCTGATCCATGAAGGTCCCTACAAGCATGGGGATGTGATCGGAAATATAGATTCTTGCGATTGGTGACACAAAAACTTGAACGATGATGAATATTGAAGCATGGTTTGAACTGACCTGTTATGGGGTGAAACGTCGCCGGATGACACACCGCTACCCGACATATAAGATTGAGCAAGGGCCTATTTCTATTCATGACACATTGGAAGAAGCCGAAAGTGTTCTCAAATGCACTGCCCGAAGTAACCAAGATGTCCCATACTGTTACCTGATAAGCGAACTGCCTAATGGCTTCCAATGTTATGAAGGGGAGAGTTTCTCGGAGCGGCTGTATCTGCCGGATGGAAAGCTTTGGAGTAAGAGAGACTATGCCTATATGATTCCACGAGAAATACCACCTGAATACACGGAAATTGAGTTTGACAATGAAATCTATGGGCGAGGGGTGTTTGAAGGGCGCAATCCCGAAGAGATAAAGTTCAAGATTGGCGACATTATCGAGATTTTATGCTACAGTGGCAACAACTATTGGGGGAACAGCAGAGTGGAACTGGCCATTGTGGCGGGGTTGCCGCCCTCAAAAGTCGAAATGAAGAAGCGAATGGACCACTACCTGAGAACCGAATCACACCGTTTGACGGGTGACAGGGGTTTTGACCTCGGAGTTCAATTCAACGCTGACGACGACGTTTACACCGTGATTCCCGCCTATATGCCCACTGCCGCGAAGAAGCTCATTGATTACTGTCCCACGCATTGCGCCATGATCCCGCGTTATCCGGTTTCGGAACGAATACAAACAAGATTGCATCAAATGTTAAATAAGTATTTCAAACAACAACTTACATTATAACAAAAAGATGGAAGAGGTAAAACATTTGAATTTCAATTTGCTTGCAGGGGCTTTTGCCAACGATGGTAGGGAGATGCACCACAAATTTATGGTTGGTAACGACTGGATAAAAGGCGATGACTTTGTTACCTGTTATTATGGCCAGTTCAAGTTAAACGGCAAGAGTGTCAGCGCGGAGTTTATCTGTGAAATGTTGCGTATAGACAAGCGTTTGGTTCAACTGGCTAATGCAATTGCCCCGCATCCGATATACTCCAAATACGGTCAAGCATTCCTCGATGGAGTAAGGTGGGCTGATGAGCACCCTGCCAGCAATGGAGAAACCGATTTTGAAAAATTAACATCACGATGAGCGAAGAAAGAACAAATAGGTTGGTGGAGCCGTTTGAAGAGATGGCTCGTATTGGCTTCATAGGTGAGCAAAACGAGTTTGAAGTGTATGTCCGTACGGATGACCTTGAACACGTTCCTCACATCCATATAAGAGACACGGCTACAAAGGGCAAAGTGTTTGAAACCTGTGTGAGACTCCAAGCCAATGAATATTGTCATCATGCTCATTACACAGACGTGATGGACAGCAAACTGGTGGATGACTTCTACGAATTTATGTGTGCTAATCCCCAAAACCCCTATTTCAATTCATATTACGAATCCGCAATAGCTATGTGGAATATGAATAACGAATGGGTGAAAATGGAACCGCATCTGGATGCAGATGGGGAAGTGATTGTGCCGGATTACAGGAAGCTGAAAAGTACGAGTGACAACTTCGCCCAAACGACGGAATTATGATGAATCTAAAAACGATAGATGAAAATTTGATGTATAAAGTCCTTTCCACCCCCACATTCACGGGCAAGGAATATCTTATGGTGGAGTTCCTTGCGGAACACGTCCAGATGAAAGGCTATGAAGGTGGAATAGATGATAAGGGGAATGTCTATCTCTGCAAGGGAAAGCTTTCTGAAGGAGAATACTACCCTTGCTTGACAGCCCATATAGACACCGTTCAACACGAGCAGATTCATTTCATCGAGGCAAGAAGACCAATACCATTGGTGACGAAAAAGGTGAACGGAAAACACTACATATATGCTAAAGGGTTTGGGCTTGGCGGGGATGACAAGGCCGGGGTTGCCATTGCCTTAACGATTGTTGACCGTCTGCCAGCGTGCAAAGCGGTGTTCTTTGTAGAGGAAGAGGTGGGTTGTGCCGGAAGCCTGAAAGCGGAATTGTCGTGGTTCAACGACGTGGGCTACATCATAGCATTCGATGCTCCCGGTTTCAATTGTGCCTCTTGGTCCTGTAATGGTGTGCCTCTCTTCGACAAGTCCTTTTATGATGCTTATTTATCGGAACTAGGAGGAAAGTTCGGCTTGACGAAGTTCGGGGCTCATCCATACACGGACATTATGGTTCTGAGAACCAACACCACGTTGATGTGTATGAATTTCGGTGCTGGATACTACAAGAATCACACTTCTGGCGAGTATTGCATTGCCGAGATGATGGACAAATCCGCCGAAATGGGAATCTATCTCATAAACCAATTGGGTAATAAGGAATATGTCTTCTCTAATGCATCAAGCTGACTCCTTCATCTCTTGAGACTGTCCTTTTCATAATTAAATGTAAAATCTGATTGATAAAAATAAACGAGTATGAATTTAAAACAAAGAATCGAGTATGCGTATCACCAATATGTGAGCGAGAATTCAACTGCACCCTATGCGGCAGATGTAACAGTCATTTTTAATTACACTGGCAAAAGTGAATGTTTCAGAATCAAATTTGATAACGGCGATCATTCAGACGATCGTGAATATTTTCATGTTTGCAGAGACCTCGCAGATCTTTTGCGCTTGTGTATCAACGGTAACGGGAATCATTTTATGATTTTGGATTTCCATGGTTTCATAGGAGACCCGCGTGTAGTACATGAAGCTTGGGCGTTTATTGAAGAGAAAATACGTCAATTGAAGATTTCGGAGCTGAAAATACATCCTTTTCCCATTGACGATGGCAATTGTTACGAGATTGAAGTCTTGCGATTTACCAGTGCTATAGGGAAGGATGAGGAAATAACAGATGGTGGAAATGAGTTTTTATACAAGCGTGGCTCAGAATTTGTCAACACTTTGCCCAGTAATTTGCGAGTGTTCAGGAAAATGGAGGTGCTCAGAGAAATTCTCGAAAGGGACGGCGATGTAGTAGAATCCGAATTTCAATCGTGGGACCGAGAAGTCACTTCGGATAAATGTCCAATTGTTTTAGCTGGAGAAAAACTGTTCTATCGTTCTCCTGACATTAGTCGAATTATTTCAGATAAAGTGCCGTCAAATTTACAAGTGGCAAGAGATGACGATACAGGTGCCAAGACCTTGTTCGGATGGCAATGGAATGGATATAAACCAATTTTCGATACTCTATGTTATGATGACGAAGTGTTGTTATTTGATGTGTTGAAAAACGATTTCAATTTTGATGAATTATTTGATTGGTATGAGTATTTGTATTCGACTTCGGAGGAATGCAAGCGAAACAACAAGGTGGAAATTGTGTATTTTGAGTAAGATTTTACTCCCTTCATGATCGAACAGTCGAAAAATTGATTTGTAATTAGTACTGTAATGTCAAAACAAAAAACGAACTGTTTTATGGACGGAAAAGAAATAGGCAAAATACTGAAAGACGTGGGAGTCTCCCCATCCCTTCTTAATTGGGGTGATGATGTTGTCCGCTATACCAAGATATGGTATGATGAAGATACCAATAGAATGAGTTCTGATTGTGGGGTATCTGTCCCTGTTGGCGAGCCTCTAAATATCGCAGGAGTTTTAATTGACATTGAAGATGCTCTTATTACACATTACAAGAAACAGGGTGTCTCATTGAATAGTTCTTTCTTATAAAATAAAGCAACCGAAATGAAAAAATTCATCAACAAGGAACAAACCGACGAATGGGGTGTCACTTATAGCAACTATGGCAGGGTGTTGAAGAGCGTGGACGACAAACTTTTCACTTGCGAGGAATACGCCATACCAGAAGGTGTTGTAGTCATGGAATATAACTCCTTTTATGGTCAATCCAATCTTAGACAAATCCATTTGCCGAGCACTTTGCGAGAAATGGGCGACAATGCATTCATTCATTGTTCGATTGAGTCCATTGAATTCCCGGAAGGCATGACTGAAATTCCCGGATCCGCTTGCGAAGTTTGCAAGGAGTTGAAAGAGGTGCGGTTGCCTTCAACCATCAGAGGAATAGGTATAGGAGCCTTTAACGGATGTGACAAATTGGAGGAAATCAACCTTCCAAACAGCATACAATACATGGAAGACAATGTCTTCAGCGGTTGTACATCGTTAAATCACGTCATCCTGCCTAAACAACTCAGTTGGATAGCACCGGAACTTTTTGATTCGAGCGGCATCGAATTCATCACAATTCCCAACAGCATTACCGAAATCGGGTACTGGGCATTCTGGGGATGTGAAAACCTGAAATCGCTCACCATCCCTGAGAGTGTAACCAAGATTGGAAGGGGAATTGTTTCTGCCCATGATGGGTTTGAAGGCGTAGTCTGCCATGTACCCGGCTATCATGTCGAAAACGAGGCTTTGATTGAAGACAAAACAGGAACCCTTCTGTGTTGCTGGACCACCCAAAAGGATTATGTCGTCCCGGAATGTGTCAAACGGATTGCCGATTTCAGCCTGAACGACTTTGTGGAAACCATCACGGTAAAGCAGTATGTGAAGATTGAGTATCACGACACCTTTGCTTCTAACCACAATCTCAAGAAGATCGATTTTCAGTGTGGAGTCGGGGGTAAATGTGGAAATTATCTCATGAGTGGTTTTTCGATATAAATAAAAATTGTTGTCTGCTTTGCGTTTCGTGGTAAAGGACACGACAAGGATTGTGTGAACATACTTCAGCAAAACCGACAACTTCTTTATAATAGAGTAGTAACGCCATTACTTTTTTCATCATGTGGTAGGGCTTGGACCGTCCCTGTGCAAGGGAGACCGCCATCCTTTGGGGTGGCGGTTTTTTTTTGGAAAAAAAAAGGCTTGTAAGCAAGAGGGGGCAAGTTACGATTACCATGGGGGTAGTTAGAAGCATACGTGGTGAATGCTGTGCTGATAAAAGTTGTGCAAATCAGAAGCAACTACACTAATTTGATAGTGATTTTCCACCACAATACCTTTTATTTTCTCCATTTCGGACACGGTTCCGTATATACATTGGATACATTCCGGGCCCCCTCCACGAGCCTCTTTTCCTTATTTTTGTCGCCGGAAAAAGTGTCAAGATAGATATGGCGATAAAAGATGACAAAAAGTACCTGTTCAGACATTTCAGATGCGAAGAATGTGGAAAGACCGTCACAGGCCCCTGTGATTGCGTGTGTCCCCATTGCGGAAACATGATGCTTGAAACAATGATGTGGCAATGTTGTAAACTGTTGCAATATTCGATAGCTTGTATGAGCGCGGTCTATGAGGATATGGGACAAGTCATGACAGAGGAACAACAGTCGAAGCTTCACGGTTCGATAAGCGCGGATTTCCTTCACGATGCAAAAATCATGATTGACGACGGTTGGAGTTACATCACATCTGATTTGGATGAAATCGGAAAGGCAGTTGATGCATACGGTGGAGGTGGGCTTCAATTTAAGAATCTTGCGGGGACGCTTTTCGGAATTGGGGGGATCGCTTTAGCCGTTTACTTGTTGTTTGATGATTATTTGACATCATCGACAGTTATCTTGATGATTGTCTCTCTATTTTGCATCTGGAAATATGGCAAAAAAGGGGCTCTGGAAGATCTGCGGCGACAGGTGTCAAAGGACGAAGTTTCAGGTGCCGTTAATCAGAACAAGCACCTCCAACGAAAATTAGGTGCCATAGAAAACGTTTTTGGTGTGATGATGAAAATGGGTACTTTTGACGACGACGCGAGGATTGCTGCTGAAAACCTCGATCCCGAAGCGCAAGAATTATTTAGTTTGATCGTCCGTGAGTCTAAACCCTATTCCAAGCGAATTATTGAAGCCCTTCGCGATGGTGGCCGGACCGTTGATGAAGTGGTGGACAGTGTATTCGCCTTAAAACGATTGTAACTGAGACCCTCCCTGTAGTGAGTCGGACTTCCACAACAGGGCGGGCGTTTTGATATTCGCTCAGAAGTCCTTTAATGTTAAAATTTATCATTATGAGTTACGAAGTGAAATTTAAGGTAGGAAATTCTTACAGTACAAGAATCTTGACATTGCATGGAGGAACCGAAAGCGAGGCAATAGACAAACTTTATTCTCAAGGCACCGTTCCGCGTGGTCAACAGATTATTATTTTGTCAATTAGACCTGCATAGTCATTTTTGAACGAATTAAGGAAGGACGGAAAACCGTCCTTTTTTTACAATAATGATGACCATTGGGAAAATACGAAGTTTTGAATAGCCAGAAAATGACGAGTTGCCGGGTACATTGTAATCAGCGAATCGATAACCTTGGATCGCTCAACTACTTGGCGTTTGCCGGGTGTTTTCGTTATAGAAAACATGACGCGGGATTAGTGTTCTTTGTCTGTCAGGAACGGCTACACTAAAGCTGATGTATGGGTGCCAATTACGGTATGAGGCCATCAGAAGCCATTGATTGAATTCCACAAAGATTCACGGCAAAGTTTACAATGAAATTAGAAAGCTGGTGGCCAAGAATCGGGATTTGATTGTTAACATCAACGATAAGATTGATTCTTTTGATTTGGTGTCGGGTGTAAAGGGCCGGATATACGAAGAGATGTATATACGAGCCCATCAAAAAGAGGGTGGGATTGTATGAATCGGAGAGAACGTGGTCCCTTCGCTACATGTATGGTAGGAAACAGATGTGTTGTGAGCTGTTGTAATAAAAGTTGCAAAAATCGAGATGTTTTCTGCATCAATTGATAATTTTCTTACCTTTGCCGCGCTTTTGGTTGCATCTTGTAACAAGAGTGAGTAGGTAAATGGTAATTAAAGTTAAAATTATAGACAAATTAAGTAGGATAGAATAAAGTAAAATAGTGTATAAATCATAGGGCTTTACGCTCTTATTCTCAACTTAGTAAAATCCGCCAAATTTTAAAAGACGAGAGAATAAGAAAACGAAAGTTCGCGCTTTAGGCGTGAGCTGCATTCGTGCTTATTTATCGTCACAGGTTCTTGGCGGAGCCTTCTAAGTTTAAGTAAGCAATTAAAACGAAGAGTTCTCGCCTTTTCTGTTTTCGTAGCTTATGTGAATCGAGAGTTTGAGCCGCAAATAAACTCTCGGATTCGCATTTTTTATGGAGAAAACAAAGACATACAACAGGACAATCCACATCGGACATATTATAGAGGAACGACTGAGATGCGAAGGCCGTAGCGTTACATGGCTTTCGCAACAGATTTCATGTACCAGGAATCATATCTATAAAATATTCAACAAATACACTGTTGATTGTGAACTGCTATTGCGCATATCAAAGGCGTTACAGTTTGATTTTTTTCAATATTATTCTTCCGAAGTCCTAACAGACATCGAAAAGCGGATGTGTGGTCGTTTTTCTAACGAGTCTTCCGACATTGCCAATATTTCTTCGTCATCATGTACGTAATGAATATGAAGTGTTTTGTAGGAAAATTACAATTAGTCTTCAAGATCCAACTGTACTGTTGTTAGGTTTTATCTGGACAATATCGGATGTGTTATATCAGGAGGAACTAATGGTGCGGATGCGTTGGGGCGGAATTTGCCAAAGAAAATGACCTTGCATTGATTGAATTTAAGCCGGATTGGAAACGTTATGGGAAAGCAGCCGGAATTATCAGAAACCATGATATTATTAATGCCTGTACTCATTGTGTTGTCTTTTGGGACGGTAAAAGCCGAGGAACCAAACATGATATTGAGTTTTGTGAAGAGCAGAACAAGACCTGTATCGTTGTTACATTTCAAAACGTGATCGTTTTTGGCTATTACAAAATAGAAACATAATGGATATAATAAACATAATGTTATGGATACTTTTATATACATCATTTTAGCGTTGATAGTGATTTGCACTATCTGTACCATTGTAGTGATGGTCAAAGTTTTCTCAAAGCAATCGAGCACGTCGGATGTTTCGTCAAAAGACTTTGATCGATTGGAGAATAGAATAACGAGTGAAAATAGAAATGCCCGACAAGAGTTGTCGGACAATATGGGAAAGATGCGCGAGGAAATATCGGGCGCGGTGAGCCAATTACGCTCCGAATTTTCTGAAAATGTGAGTCAATTAAGAAAAGAGTCCTCAGATACGGCAAAAAATCAACGAGAAGAAACACAAAAAGTCTTCACCGCCTTAATTAAAACAACAGAAACCAAACTGGATACACTTCGAACAGTTGTCGAGGAGAAGTTGTCGTCAATGTCAGAAAAGTTTCAAGTCGGATTCGAGAAAAATACCGAGAAAATGGTTGAGGCTCAGAAGGAAAGATTCGCCGAAATGGACAAACGGCAGGAATCTTTAATCCAAACTACAGAGAAGAGGTTGGATGAGATGCGGGCGACAGTTGACGAGAAGCTTCAGAAGACGCTGAACGATAGGATTGGGCAGTCTTTCAAAATGGTCAGTGAACAGCTTGAGAATGTTCAGAAAGGCTTAGGTGAGATGAAGAACCTTGCGTCGGATGTCGGTGGTTTGAAGAATGCCCTGACCAATGTTAAAGTACGTGGTATTTTCGGAGAGTTGCATCTCAAATCGTTGCTTGAACAGATGTTGTCCCCTGATCAATACGAGGAGAATGTGGTTACGGTGCGAGGGAAAACAGAACGGGTGGAATTTGCTATCAAACTGCCCGGCAAAGATGATTCAAATAGACCTGTGTATCTGCCAGTCGATTCCAAATTTCCAAAAGATGTTTATGACCAATATGTGGAAGCCTTGGACACAGGAAATACTTTGGAAATACAATCGAAGGCCAAACAATTCGAAAATACAATATTGGGTATGGCAAAGGACATCAAGGCCAAATATATTTATGTCCCAGATACGACTAATTTCGCCATTTTGTTCGTGCCTGTTGAGAATATTTACGCCGAAGTTATACGTCGCTCGCACCTTATGAGTGAATTGATGGATAAGTACAATGTACTTGTTACAGGCCCGACCACATTAGGCGCGTTACTTAACAGCTTGCAGATGGGTTTCAGAACATTGGCCATTGAGAAACGCAGTAGCGAAGTTTGGATGACATTGAGGGCTGTTAAAACGGAGTTTGCCAATTTTGGAAAGCTACTTGATAGTGCTAAGAAGAATATTGATAGAGCATCAACAACCATTGAGCAACTTCAAGGTACGCGAACAAAAGCAATTAATAAGAAACTTATGGATGTGGAAGAGCTCCCTATGGATCAAGTAGCCGCTATTCTGCCAGACATGAATGAAGAAAGTGTCGTAGAGGAAGATTAGTCTGTTGTCATTAAGCTCTCAAATCGCAGTTTCGATACCTCCTCAGCAAGAGTCTCCGGCAAATACTTGGCATAGACCTGTTCCGTTATGGTGGTCGAGGAATGGCCTAGTAACCTGCTTACAACATAGAGGCTTATACCTGAGTTTAAGGCATGGATGGCGAAGCTGTGACGGGCGACGTGCATGGTCAAGCTGAAATCCAACCCTAGTTTCTCTCCAACAACCTTAATAGATTGGTTGATGGATTGTTCTATAGAATTACGACGAAGGTAAAGGGCCTCGGTGTTATTCAGGTTGAAATCGTCAGATAATAACCCAAACACAAACTTTTGGTGTCGCCCTTTCCATGCATTAAGAATCTGTATCGCTTGTTTGTTGAGTGGAATAGTGTGCCTTTTTGTGGTCTTTATTAAGATTTTACGAAGCTCTTTTTTCTCCATGTCGATGTCTGACCAACGTAAAGTCATAGCATCGACACAGCGAAGGCCACAGGCATAGTAAGCGAAGAAGAAGATCTCAAGGTACTCTTTCCGGCGTGGTTCCTTGCAGTTCTTGTAGTATTCGATTAGATTTGCAATTTGATCCTGTGTGAGATGCCGTTCCACGTCTTTCTTCTGCTCTTCATCCAGTTTCGGTTTGATGGAAATCCTCATATTGCTGATGTTCACAGCGGTGGTTTTGTCGGCCAGCCCTTGATTTGCAGCATCAGTTATTGCCTTGATGATAGGCGTGAGGGCGTGGTTGATGGTCTCATCGGAATTTCCTTTTGTGTTTCGCCGATAGTTGATGTAATCATCTATCATCTGTTCAGACAGGTCGCCGATGTAGATGCTGTTTGTTCCACAGGTAGCCAGTCCTCGTTCCGACAAAAATTGCCTAAAGATTTTGAATGAACTCAATCCGTTCTTGAATGTGCTAATCCCGATTTTATTTCTAGAATGTTCGTTTTTGAGGTATTGCTCTCCGAAATCGACGAAATCCTTGCCGTCGTCGGATCGGGTAATAGGCTTGTCGTTGAGGATGGCGCGAATGGCATCACTGTTTAATTGGTTTGGATGCTTTTGGTGATATTCATATATCTTACCATCGTATTTCGCCAGCAGAGCCATGAGTTGTTTATTCACTCGGATGTAGTCGGGCCCATACGACGACTTTATGCATCCCTTGTTACCATTGCCTTTAGCGTTCCAATCGCAAGCACGGCAAGACAAACCTGTTTGTTTCGTAAAGGGGTTCCTGTTCCACGTATATTGGAGGTGGATAGGGTAGTGCTTGTCCTTGTCCGTGGATGCTCGATTCACCTTGAGAATTAATCGTCCAGTGGGGTATAAACGTTTGCTCCTTGCCATACTCGTCTTCTTTTTAAATCGCGTGCAAAGATACAAAATTTAGACTAACAAATAAGCCGAAAAGATTGTAAGTGCTTGAATTTTAGACTAACAAAAAATGGGCTAAAACGCGCCGAATTGAGTGGTGTAAACAAAAAACGCGCCATATTAGCGCGCTTTTCTTGTTGATTTTTAGTAAATTAGGTTAGCCTCTTGGAATAGAGGAAACTTAGTATTCATCCTCGTTGAAGAAGAAGTCCTCCTTGGAGGGATAGTCGGGCCAGATGTCTTCGATGGAATCGTAGGTTTCCCCTTCATCGTCGATTTCCTGAAGGTTCTCGATGACCTCCATCGGGGCGCCGGAACGGATGGCGTAGTCCAGCAGCTCGTCGCGTGTTGCCGGCCAGGGAGCGTCCTCTAATCGCGTGGCTAATTCAAGTGTCCAATACATAGTTTTTACGTTTAATAAATGGTTTGTTTTTGAGGGCGCAAAAGTATAATATTATATTGAAAAAGTCAAGCTTTCTGAAAAATTTTATTTCGCTGACTGATAGAGTGTTTCGAGAATTTTTTCTTTTTTGTGGAAAAATCTCGCCAAAATAAAGAAGAAATCGGACAGCCGATTCAGCAAAACCTGCACAGGTTTGTAGGCCTCGTTTTCCTCCAAAAGTTGTACCACATATCGCTCGGCCCGGCGGCAAACAGTGCGGCACACATGGGTGTCGGCGATGAGGCGGCTGCCCTGCGGGAGGATGAACCCGCGCATGGGCTCGAGCTCCGCGCTCAGCCGGTCGATTTCACGCTCGATTTCCACGGTGAACTCCGCCAGCCGTTCCATCTTCCAGTACTTCTCCCAGTTCTCCACCGGGGTGGCCAACATGCCCCCGACGACGAAGAGCTCGTTTTGCACTTTTGTCAGGAAATCGTCCGAAATTTGCGAAATCACGACCCCGATGAAGCTGTTCAACTCGTCCACGGTGCCGTATGCGTGCAGCAAAACGCTACCTTTTGAAATACGTGAACCATCTGATAATGAGGTGGTTCCATTGTCTCCCGTTCGTGTGTAAATTTTCATCATTTTTTTTTTGCAAAGATAGAAAAAAAATGTATTTTTGCAACCGCAAAAGCAAGGGTAAAAACAACGTCTCCTTAGCTCAGTTGGTAGAGCAATTGACTCTTAATCAATGGGTCCAGGGTTCGAGCCCCTGAGGGGACACAGAAAAGCACCTCAAACCACAAGTTCGGGGTGCTTTTTTTTGTGCCCTGTTTTATGTTTGGCAAAAAAATGTATTTTTGCCAATTCAACATAAATCGTATGTAAAGCTTAGTCATGGGCGTAGAGGATTGCATTTGGTTGATATTGAAAGGGCTTCTGGCTACGGTGGTCATCTCGCTGCTGTCGCTGCTGATCGGCACGCTCGTCGGTTGTGGCCTCTACGCGCTCTCGCTGAACCGCCGCCGCTGGCTGCAGAACGTTTCCAAGTGGTGGAAGGTGGTGGTGCGCGGCACTCCGGTGATGGTGCTGATCCTGATTGTCTTCTATCTGCTGTTCGGCGGCCACTGCCCGATATTGGCGGCTTCGATTGCCATCGGGCTGATCTTCGCCAACTTCGTGGCCGGAAATCTCCAGTCGTCCATCGAGGCGGTGGGACGGGGACAGATGGAGGCCGGAAAGATGCTGGGCTTCTCCAAACTGCAGACGATGCGCTACATTGTGCTGCCCCAAGCCCTCCGTATCGGCATGCCCACCTACAAGTTCCAGGCCGTGGCCACCGTGAAGGGGACTTCCGTCGTGGGATATGTGGCCATCCAAGACCTCACCCTCGCCGCCCAGACCATTCGCACCAGCACCGGCCAGGACCTGCTGCCGTTGCTTGTCACCACCCTGATTTACTTTCTGCTGGCATGGCTGCTGAACAAGCTGTTGGACTTTATACTCTTCCGAATCTCGCAGATATGATTACCGTTTCCCATCTCTTCAAAGATTTTGACACTCCCGACGGAAGCCGTACACACGCGGTGAAAGACATCTCGTTGCATGTCTCCCGTGGCGAGGTGGTGGGAATGATCGGTCCTTCCGGCTCGGGAAAAAGCGTCCTGCTTCGCTGTATGGCGGGGCTGGAACAGCCAACCAGCGGCGAAGTGAGCCTGACCCCCGGCGTGAAAATCGGCATGGTGTTCCAACAGTTCAACCTCTTCGGTCACCTCTCGGTATTAGACAATGTGACCCTGGCACCCATGAAACTATTGGGCCTCGGGCGCGAGGAGGCCGACGAACTGGCCATGGAGATGTTGCGCCATGTGGGCATGGCCGAACATGCCCGGCAGATGCCGTCCTCCCTCTCCGGCGGACAACAGCAACGTGCCGCCATCGCAAGAACCCTGGCCATGAAACCCGAGATTTTGCTCATGGACGAGCCCACTTCATCGCTCGACCCGACAATGGTGGACGAGGTGCAGGGGGTGGTCCGCTCCCTGGCACAAGAAGGGATGACCATGGTGATTGTCACCCACGAGATGCGTTTCGCCCGCGACACCAGCAGCCGCATACTGTTTGTCCATAACGGCTGTCTGCTGGAAGACGGAACCCCCAGCCAGATCTTCAATGAGCCGCGTCTCCCGCAAACCCGCTCCTTCGTGAACAGAATCCGTCTTCTGGCATTCGATATCGCCAGCCGCGACTTCGACCTATACGACATGACCTCGAAAATCAAGCAGTTCTGCATACGCTGCTCCATCGCGGAAAAGATGGACTCCGTGACCCATGTGGTGGAAGAGATGCTTGTCCTGATAGCTGATTTTACAACACCCGTCCATATTGAGGTGAACCACAGTGATTTGAAACAAGAGACATCGGTGGTGGTATTGCAACGCGAAGTGGAAGTTTCAGCGTTGGAAAAGCCTGATACCGACGAGCTGGCGGTGATACTTATCCACAATGCCAGCCAAAATATATCCACAGAACACACTTCCGAAGGAGTAAAAACAATATTTGAAATATGAAACAAGCAGACAATCCCATTAATAAAACTTGGAGGAAACTGCAGACACGAAGCGGTGTGCTGGTGCTGCTGACGGCGGCCATCCTGATGGAGGTGGGCAGTGCCGTACAATACTATTTTGCTCGCAATGGCATCCGCGACGAGGTGCGTCAGCGAGCCGCATCCGAAATGCAGGTCAAAAATTTGGAAATCCAACAGGTGGTCAGCCGCGTGGAAACCGCTGTGGGCAACCTCCATTGGGCACTGGAACAGTCGATTGCGCACCCGGATTCCGTATATCCCATCATGCGGCGCATCATGGAGAAAAACCCGGATTTGACAGGCTGCGCCATTGCCTTCCTGCCCGATTATTATCCCTCCAAAGGCTATTGGTACGAGCCCTACGTGTTTCGGAACAAAGACATCCTTGAGAACAAGCAAATTGGTTCGGCCGAGCATAACTATCTGGAAATGCCCTGGTTCATCGACGGGCTTGGGGACAACGACGGACTATGGACAGAACCGTATATCGACAGCGCCGGTTCGGAAGGGATGGTCTGCACGTACACTATACCGTTGCGCGACAACTCAGGTCGTACGGTGGCCGTTTTCGCCGCGGATGTCTCGCTCGACTGGCTCGGCGACCTTTTCGAACAAAAAGCGGAAATCCAAACCTATCTGTTTTCCCATGCGGGACGGGTGATGGTCTGTCCCGACAGCACGCTGGTGATGCGCATCACGCTCGAGGAAACCGCGCGTCTTCACCAGGACACGATGGCGGCACATCTGAACGAGGCTGTGCAAGGGGGAAAGCAGGGATCCACCAACGTGAAATACAATGGCGAGAAATACTGTATACATTATAGTCCGGTGGGCGGAAACACGGGGTGGTCGATGGCGCTCTTCTTTCCCGACAAAGAGATTTACAGAGGGTTGCACCGGGTGAGCCAACTGCTCCTTATCTCTATGCTCCTGGGCTTGTTGCTTCTGGCATTCATCATGTGGCGCACCTTCCGTGGAATTCAGAAGCTGGGCGAGGTGAGCGCCGAGAAGGAACGCATCGGCAGCGAGCTGAAGATTGCCCGCGACATCCAGCAGGGAATGCTTCCGAAAACCTTCCCGCCATACCCCGATTGCGAAGAAGTGGCGATTTACGGCTCGCTGGTGCCTGCCAAGGAGGTAGGTGGCGACCTTTACGACTTCCAGATTCTGGACGGACATCTTCTTTTCTGTGTGGGCGATGTGAGTGGAAAAGGCGTCCCCGCATCGTTGATGATGGCCGTCACCAGAAGCCTTTTCCGCACGGTTTGCGCCCGTACAACCCATCCTGAAGAGATTATGAACCAGATGAATACGGCTATGTCGGAGATGAATGAGAACTCCATCTTCGTCACGTTCTTTATTGGGAATCTGGATCTCAAAACAGGCATGTTGAGCTACAGCAATGCCGCCCACTGTCCTCCGGCACTGGTCAACGAGACCATTTCCACCCTGCAAATGGATTCCAACATCCCTCTCGGGGTCATGGAATGGGATTACACCCGTCAGGAAATCCATGTGGGCCTGGACTCTGTCATATTCCTCTACACGGATGGTCTCACAGAGGCGGAAAACACCACCCATGGCCAGTTCGGCGAGGCACGCATGCTTGCCGAATTGGAAAAAATGGCCCATGCCACGCCACGCGAGCTCATTGATCATATCTCGGAGGTGATACAAGTTTTCGAATCCGGCACGGAACAGAGCGACGACCTTACCATGCTGGCCATCCGATATACCCACGCATCCAAATAATGTGCTATGGAATACACGCTCACCTTACATAATGACGTGCAGGAAGTCCCCCTTTTGGCGAGATTCATCGACACCATCTCCGAAGAGAACGCAATGGACATGGAGATGTCGAAGAATATCAACCTGGCCGTGGAGGAAGCTGTGGTCAACGTGATGAACTATGCCTACCCGAAAGGCACGGTTGGCGAGGTGAGGATTGATGCCTCCGTGACCGACGGGTTGCTTACCCTCCTCATCTCCGACAGCGGAACCCCTTTCGACCCCACCGTCAAGAAAGATCCCGACATAAACCTGCCGGCAGAGAAACGAGCCATCGGCGGACTGGGAATTCTCCTGGTCCGGCAGATTATGGACACCGTGACCTATCGGTATACTGACGGGAAGAATATACTTACACTTGTGAAAAAATTAAATTAAAATCAGCAATAAAAATGAAAACCACCATTAAAGAACAGAACGACGAGATTGTGGTCTACTTTGAAGGCCGCCTCGACACCGCCGCATCCCCTCAAACGGAGAAAGAGATTCAACCTATCCTTGACATGGACAAGGACATTGTACTCGACTGCGAGAAGTTAGAGTATATCTCATCCAGCGGTCTCCGCATTTTCCTCAGTATTATCAAGGAAGCCAAGCCTCGCGGCCGTAAGGTCTCCATTGTCTGCACGAATCAGAATCTTCTCAAGATCTTCACCGTGACAGGCTTCACCAATCTCTTTGAATTCAGAAAGTAAAGGGACCCATCCGTCGCGTCGCCAAAAATCCCGGCGGCTTTATGGGATCCTTTTTCCTGCGCCTCATAGTGGCCGCAGTGGGTTGCGTTTGCGCGGTTCGCTGCGGCTTGAAATTTTTTTTAGGGTACATATCAGCTTCTTATGTGCACACTGCCGATTTCAATCACTAATTCCCTTTAACCCATAACTATTTTTTTTGTACTTTTGCCGCCGTTTTAAAATTGAAAAATGGATAAGAATACAGTTATTGGACTACTGCTGATTTTCGCGCTGTTTCTGGGATTTAGCTTCTTCCAGACCTCTCAGGTGAAGAAGCAGAAGGCCGCAGAGGAAGCGTTAATGGCGGAGGAAATGGAAAAGGAGGCGAAGGAGGCCGCCAGCCTCTCCTTGGACGCGCAAAACGACACTCTTCAGGACACGACGGCCCCCGCTGTCGCGAATCTTACCCCTGCCCAAAAGTTCTCCAACGCGCAAGTGGGCGAGGGCGACTACACCGTGGAGACGGCCAAGGCCTACTACCGCTTCAGCAAGCAGGGCGGCTACCTCCGGGAAATCCAGCTCAAGGATGTCTACCGCTACACCCCCAAGGGCGCCGAGAAGGAACCCCTCGTCATCTATGAGGGCGGTTCCAACCAAATGGCCCTCAATCTCATGCTCCGCGACCAGACCGAAATCTCCACTGCCGACTGCTACTTCGTGGCCAACGTGGATGAACTTGTGGTCGATGCGCAGCACAACAAACTGTCGCTCAGGCTTTACCCCAACGCCGCCGCCGACAGTACAGGGTGCCAGGTGCTCAACCAGAAAGCTTACATCGAATACCTCTACACCTTCTCCAATGACGACTACAAGTTTGACTATCAAGTCAATTTCGTCAACATGGAGCCCTATCTTTACCCGAGCCGCCGTTCCTTCACAATGATGTGGAACGCGCAGCCCAAGTGTGTGGAGAAAAACTACGACTACGAGAAGAACATTACCTCTATATATTATATGGACAGTGGTGACGAGGTGGACAACCTTGACGAACGCAAGGCCGACAAGAAGGACTTCACCTCGCCGCTGAAATGGGTCTCCTTCAAGCAGCAGTTCTTCACCACCTGTTTGGTGACCACCGACAAGCCTTTCACCTCAGGCTCGCTTTCGGTGCAGCTGCCCGACAAGAACGAGACGAGTGTGCTCAAGGATTTGGACGCCGCCCTGGATTTCGAGATGAACGACCTCAACAACGGCCATTTCGGGATGTACATGTTTGTGGGTCCGAACCAGTACCGTCTGCTCAAGGAGTATGACAACAAGCTGGAACGCCAGGTGCCGCTGGGCTGGGGCTTCTTCCTGCTGCAGTGGATCAACCGTTTCATCATCATCCCGATTTTCAACTGGTTGGAAGCCTACGGTTTGAGCTACGGTCTTATCATCCTGATACTCACCATCTTCATCAAGATTGTGGTGTTGCCGGTAAGTTACAAGACCTACATGTCGTCGGCCAAGATGCGTGTGCTGAAGCCGGAAATCGAGGCCATAAACGAGAAATATCCGAAAGAGGAGGACATGATGAAGAAGCAGCAAGCCACGATGGCGCTTTACCGCAGCGCGGGCGTGAAGCCGGCCGGCGGCTGCGTGCCGATGCTGCTCCAGATGCCTATCCTCATCGCCATGTACCGCTTCTTCCCGGCCTCCTACGAACTCCGGCAACAGCCGTTCCTCTGGGCCGAAGACCTCTCCACGTATGACTCCATCTGGGATTTCGGCCACCGTGTGCCGCTTCTCGGCGACCACCTCAGCCTGTTCACCGTGCTGATGACCATCGCCACGATTGTTTATACTTGGCTGAACCAGAAGCTGATGGCTCCCACGCAGGGCAACAAGGACCAGCAGCGCATGATGAACATCATGATGTACATGATGCCGGTCATGTTCCTGTTCATGTTCAACAACTTCGCTTCCGCCCTCACGTACTACTACCTGCTCTTCAACCTCGTCACCTTCTTGCAGATGTTCATCTTCCGCATGGCCGTCGACGAGGACAAACTCCGTGCCGAGATGCAGGAGACGATGAAGAAACCGGTCAAGAAATCGCGCTGGGAGCAGAAAATGGAACAGTTGCAGAAGCAGCAACAACAGATGCTCAAGCAACAGCAGCAAAAGCAGCAGCAAACTGCCAAGCAGTCTCAAAAAGTGCAAAAAAGAAAATAATTTTCAAAATTATTGGCCGCGTGAATGAAATTTCGTACTTTTGCGGTCGAATTTGAATCAATAAAACGAGTAACGATTATGGAAAATCAAGACAGAAATGAAGTGCTCTCCAGAGCGGTGAAGGCCGGAAAAAGAACTTACTTTTTCGATGTGAAGAAAAGCCGCAACGAAGAGATGTACCTCACCATCACGGAGAGCAAGCGCAAATTCAACGCCGACAACGGCAACTTCTTCTACGAGAAGCACAAGATATTCCTCTATCCGGAGGACTTCGAGAAATTCCAGAACGCGCTTTCCGGCGTTATTGGATTCATAGAGGACGGCACCGTGCCCGCAGAGGACAACTTCTTCGAGAACGACGGGTTTGAGAAACAGGACGAGATGGACGAGGACCTCGGTATTTCCTTCGACGACATAGACCTTTCATTATAATGGGGAAGATAGTATCCATCGTAAACCAGAAGGGTGGGGTGGGTAAGACAACGACGGCTGTGAATCTTGCGGCCTCTTTGGCTTTGCTTGACTTCCGCGTGCTGCTTATCGATGCCGACCCGCAGGGCAACGCGTCAAGCGGCGTGGGTGTCTATCCCAGCGACGACACCCTGAGCATCTACGACTGCATCGTGAACGGCAAGATGGCGTCGGAGGCTGTGGTGGAGACCAGTACCCCGAATCTGTTCCTGCTGCCCGCCACCATCCACCTCGTGGGCGCCGAAATCGAGATGATCGCTTACGACCGCCGCGAGTACCGCATGCGCGATGCCCTCGCTGACGTGAAGAACGACTACGACTTCCTGTTCATTGACTGCGCACCGTCGCTCGGGTTGGTGACGCTCAACGCCTTGGTGGCCTCCGACTCGGTCATCATCCCCGTGCAGTGCGAGTATTTCGCCCTCGAAGGCCTCGGCAAGCTGCTCAACACCGTGCGCATCGTGCAGTCCAATATGAACCCGGAACTCTCCATCGAAGGCATCCTGATGACCATGTACACCAACCGCTACAAATCGGCCAATGCCGTCTATGAGGACGTGCGCTTCCACTGCCGCGACATCGTGTTCGACACTGTCATCAACCGCACCGTAAGACTCAGCGAGGCACCCAGTTACGGCGTGCCCATCGCCGTCTACGACATCAAGTCCATCGGCCACGTCAACTACATGAACCTCGCCAAGGAGTTCCTGCTGAAGAACGGATACACCGTATAGTTAGCAGTTAGCAGTTAGAAGTTAGAAGTTGTAGCGGAATGCCCCCTCATTGTTAAGACATTCCTTGAAAGCCCTGAAAGGGCGTCGTATGCCAACCCAGGGTGAGCGATAGCGAGCCCTGGGGTTCCCAAGAGGGCAGTAAGCCCGACGTAAGCCAACCCAGGGTGAGCGATAGCGAGCCCTGGGGTTCCCAAGAGGGCAGTAAGCCCGACGTAAGCTAACCCTGGGTGAGCGAAAGCGAGCCCTGGGGAATAAACACAAAAAACAGAAAATGATGCCAAAGAACGAAAAACCCGCCCGCCGGGGCCTGGAGGCCATGCTCGGGAACATCGACCTTCCCGTGAGGAAGGATAACGCCCAGGTCGTGAGCGGCAACACGAACATCCATATCGACTCGATAGAGGCGAACCCCTACCAACCGCGCACCCAGTTCGACGAAGAGTTGCTGCAGGAGTTGGCGAAGTCCATCGTCACATACGGGCTTATCCAGCCGGTGACCGTACGCCCCGTGGGCAACGGCAAGTACCAGCTCATCTCCGGCGAACGCCGTTTTCGCGCCGCCCAGCTGGCCGGCCTCACTGAGATTCCCGCCTTCGTGCGCACCGTTGACGATGCGCAGTCCATCCAGATGGCCCTCGTGGAGAACATCCAGCGCGCCGACCTGAACGCCCTCGAAATCGCAATGAGCTATCAGATGCTCATCGACGAGTGCCACATCACGCAGGAAGAGCTCGGCGCCAAGGTGGGCAAGACCAACACCACCATCTCCAACTACCTCCGTCTGCTCAAACTCTCCACGCCAGCGCAGATTGCCGTGCGCGACGGCCAGCTTTCCATGGGCCATGCCCGTGCTCTCGTGCCAGTGGAAGACGAGGATGTGCAAGCCAAGCTCGTGCAACAGATTGTGAACGAGCAGCTTTCGGTGCGGCAGACTGAGTCGTTAGTGAAGAAGACGTTGGAAGGGGCGCGCAACAAGAAATCCAAGGTGAAAATCACACTTTCGGACGAGGTACGCGCCGCCCAAACCGCCATTTCCAAGAAATTGAACACGAAGGTGAACATCAAGAAGGACATCTCCGGCAAGGGTCAGATCCAGATTCCCTTCACTTCCGACGAGGAACTGAAACATATTTTGGACCTTCTGCAATAAAACAGACTTTCCCGCGTTGGTTGTCAGTTCGAAAATCACGAAATCTACCGTTCCACCTGAAACCTGAAACTTGAAACTTGAAACCTGAAACCAACTACTTTCCCCTTATGAAACATTTCAAACAGATTCTTACAATAGTTATCCTGCTCTGTATGAGTCTGTTTGCGTATTCTCAGGAGCTGAACACCAAAGATGCTTCACGCGTGAAGGCACAGGATTCCGTGCAGGTGTCCAAGCACAGCCCCACGGCGGCCATCCTTTGGTCTATCATTCCCGGCGGCGGTCAGATTTACAACAAAAAGTATTGGAAAGTGCCCATAGTCTATGGTCTATTGGAGGCTTCGGGCTACTTCCTGACCAAATACGCCACCGACATGATGCTCTACCGCCGCGAGTTCATCAACCGTCGCGACGGCAACACGGAGCTGCTGATTCCCAGCCTCGCCGACATACCCGACGAGAACATCCTCGCCCTGAAGCAGACCTCCCAGCGCAACATGGAGATCTGCATTGCCGCCACCGCCATTATCTACACCCTCAACTTCATCGACGCCATGGTGGACGCCCACCTTTACTATTTCGATGTCTCCGACGACCTCTCGCTCCAATGGAGCCCTATGTTGCTGCCGAACCCGATCAACACTTCGCCGTCGTACGGGGTAAGTCTTGTTTTGGCTTTTAAATGAGGAATGCAGAATATTGTGTGGGATCGCAGTGTGTGGGTCAAGCAAAGAAAAACAATAACGATATGAAACACAATAGAATAGAAAGAATTTTGAGCTTGGCGATTTGTATGACGCTGATCTCTTTGAGTGTCGCCCAGAACTGCCACATCACGGGCCGGGTGGCCGTGCCTGAGCTGCAGGGCAAGAAAATTGCCGTGCTGAATATGAACACCGGCGAGACGCTGGCTTCCACAAAGATCGTGGACAGTGCCTTTGCCCTCGATATTGAAGTGGCGGAGCCGTTTGTGGGCATGTTGAAGACCGCCCCGCAGAACAGCAACTCTCGCAGCTACTATTACTTGAACATCGTTGCGGAACCAGGTGACATCTATGCAGACCTGGTGGCGGATTCGCTTTCCGGCACCCCGCTGAACGACCGCTACAACAAGATTGCGAAGCAGTGCCGATACGAAGTGAGTGTCATCAATGCTTACTATCATCAAATGGGTGAGGCTACGAACACGCCCGCCGATGTCCTTGGGGAACTTGAGGAAAAAGCCTCAAGACGCTATGAAGGGTTAATTGCCTTTTTGACAGAATCTTATACGGCGAACAAGGACAATCCCATAGGCGCTTTGACGATGGATATGCTGATTGACTACGAGGGCGCCGACTACGAGGCTGTGAAAGGACTGCTTGAAGGGGCCGCGCCAGCGGTGACCTCTTACCAGCCGTTAGTGCAGAAACTGGCCAAGATGGAGATTCTGAGCCATACGGCCGCCGGAAAACCGTTCATAGATCTTGATCTTACGGATTATAAGACGGGCAGGCCGATCAAGTTGAGCAAAGTCATCAAAGATAAGGTTGCCCTCATTGACTTTTGGGCCTCTTGGTGTGGACCTTGCCGTCGTGAAATTCCCAACATCAAGAAAATTCACGAGCAATACGGAGGCAAGGACTTTGTGGTGGTGAGTCTCAACGTTTGGGACAAGCCTGAGGGACAGGCCAAAGCCATCAAAGACCTGAACATGACCTGGACCCAGCTGACCGATCCCACCCGCAACGCCACCGATGCCTATGGTGTTGACGGCATCCCGCAGATTCTGCTCATCGGCAAGGACGGTGTCATCATCGCCCGCGATTTGCGCGGCGATGACATCGAAAAGACTGTGAAAAAAGCGTTAGGAAAGTAGGGACTGCGGCATTCCTGCCGCGAAAGCAAAGCCGTCCCTACGACAAGTAATAATAGAGATAGATTACAAAATAGAATAGAAATGAATGTCGCAATATTAGGATACGGGAAAATGGGTCACATCGTGGAACGGGTGCTCCGCGAGCGCGGCCACGGAATCTCCGTTGTGATCGACACGGAAGCGGACTGGCGGACCTTTGCCGATGATTTCAAAAAGGCGGAGGTCGCCATCGACTTTTCCGAGCCGTCGGCGGCGGTGCCGAACATGCGCCGCGCTTTCGAGGCGAACGTGCCTATTGTGGTGGGAACCACCGGCTGGCTCGACCGCCTTGACGAAGTGAAGGCCCTCTGTGCCGCACACAACGGGCGACTCGTCTATGGTGCCAACTTCAGCATCGGAGTCAACATCTTCTTCAAAGTCAACCAGTTGTTGGCGAAACTGATGAATACGCAGGATCGCTACACGGCAGCAGTGGAGGAGACGCACCACATCCACAAGAAAGACGCCCCCAGCGGCACCGCTATCCATATTGCGCAGGACATCCTCCACGAAGTGGATGCTCTTCAGAAATGGGAGCTCGCCCCTTGTGACCACACACGTGTGGTGTTGCCCGTCACCGCCATCCGCGAAGACGAAGTGCCCGGCACGCACGTGGTGACCTGGTCTTCTCCCGAGGATGACATTGAAATCCGCCACACCGCCCACGGCCGCGAGGGGTTCGCCCTCGGTGCCGTCCGCGCCGCCGAATGGATTGTCAGCCAACCTGCCGGTGTTTACCCGTTTGAAGAAACCTTAAATGATGTTCGTAGGGGCGAATGATTATTCGCCCCTACATTTCCCTTTCTATAACCCATAACCAATAACCATTCAAGAAATGTTCATATCGAAAACCGCATTAATCGTCATCCTCATCGTCTCCTTCCTCGGTTGGCAGGCCGGAATGTGGGGCATCTTCAAGAAGGCCGGGCTCAAGCCGTGGCTGTCGCTCATCCCGTTCTACAACGTATGGTTGTGGATCAAGGTCGTCATCGGGCGGAAATGGTGGTGGATGTTGCTGTTCCTGATTCCGTATCTTGGCATCTTCATGTTCTTCTACATGATTTGGGAGACCATCCGGCAGTTCAACAAATACAGCTATGTGCCGTTGATTCTCGGTACGATGTTCTTTCCGTTCTACCTGCCGTGGTTAGGCTTTTCGAAGAAGGAGCATTACGTCACTCCGGAGAACCTGGAGCGGCCGAAGAAGACCTCCGCGCGCTCGTGGGGCGATGCGCTGATTTTCGCGGTGGCGGCTGCTTACATCATCCGCACCTGCTGGTTCGAACTTTACACCATCCCGACCTCTTCCATGGAGAGCTCGCTGATGATTGGCGACTTCCTGTCAGTCAGCAAGATAGCCTACGGCGTACGTGTGCCGCAGACCCCCGTTGCTGTGCCGTTCATCCACAACAAACTGCCGAAAACGGAGGTCAAGTCCTATTCGGAAATCATCAAGCTGCCCTACATCCGCAGCAAGGCCCTCAAGCCCGTACGCAACAACGATGTGGTGGTCTTCAACTACCCCGACGGCGACACCGTGGTGGTGGAACGTCAGGCAGAGAGTTACTACGCCATCGTCCGCGAGTTCGAAGCCATGCTCAACCCCGCCGCTTCCGATGCGGAAAAGGGAAACCTCTTCCGCCACTATCCGCCGGAGTACATCCAGCAGATTCGGCTCAAATACCCTGGTGCGTATTATCCCGGAAAGGGTAGGGAGGCGGTCTGGAGCGAATATAAGGTCATCGCACGACCCGTTGACAAACGCGAGAACTACGTGAAACGCTGCATCGGCATCCCCGGCGACAAGTTGGAGGTTCGCGACTGCCAGGTTTATATCAACGGGCAGAAAGCGGTGAACCCCGACCGCATCCAGTTCATGTACCTTGTGTCGCATCCCAATGGTCTGCAACTCTCCAAAAAAGAGCGTAAAAGCTTGAATATCAACGAAGAGGATATGCAGCAAGTGGATGTCAGCCGTTATGTCTACCGGTTGAATGCCGAGCAGAAGCAACTCATTGAAAAGAAGGGTTACAATGTACAGCTGATAAGCGACGAGGATGGTGTTTACGAACCCGACATTTTCCCGCACGACAGCAACTATAAGTGGAACAAGGATTTCTTCGGTCCGCTGGTTATCCCGAAGAAGGGTATGACGGTGGACATTACGCCCAAGAACATCGCCCTGTACGAGAAGGTTATCCACAACTACGAGGGTCACGACCTGCAAGTGAAGGACGACGAAGTCTTCATTGACGGGCAACCCGCCACGACCTACACCTTTGCGATGGACTACTACTTCATGATGGGCGACAACCGCCACAACTCCGCCGACTCCCGTTTCTGGGGCTTCGTGCCGGAGGATCACATCGTGGGCAAAGCCTCTGTCGTGTGGCTCTCCATCGACAAGTTCAAGACCTGGAGCGACAAGGGCAAAGTCCGCTGGAACCGCATGTTCCGGAAAATACGGCTGTAGAATGTCCGTATGCGCACCCTTACTATCGACATCGAACCCCACGACGAACAGCCCGATGAGCGGACGCTGATTGAGTTGCTCGTGGAACAGCTCAACGAGGCGGTTGGGCCGCGCGGACTGCACATCGGCAGGGTGGGGTGGGGCGACGGAACAGATGACGCCATCCGCTTCCGCCTCTCCGGGGATGTGGAAACCCGCGCGGTGCAGTTCGTACTGCAATTGCAGACCGCGCTGAACGACCTCTATTACGACATGCTTGCGGTGGAGAAGGACTGGCTGACGGTATGCGGCATCCCGATTCTCCCGTTGAATAATTTGCCCTTTGTGTACAAATCTTCGGGCTACCGCAAAATCATGGAGAAGGTGCGGCAGGCCGAGGAGAAGGACTATGGGATGGATTCCCTGTTAGACGATTTCCTCTCGGGACGGGAACCTGGCGATCCTAAAGCCGGAAACACCGAGGAGACACTCCGGCAGGAAAGCGTGAACCGTGAAATGAAGGCGCTGACCGATCTGGGCGACAAGCTGACGGATGCGGCCTTAGTGGTCGCGCAAATGTCACGGTCCACGGCGGGTCCCCGATGGAAGAAGGCGGAGGAGCTCTTCTGGCACGGGGCGCACGAGGCGGCAATGACCGTCCTGACACTGCCGGAAATCAAGAAGGAATTGCGGAAGGCCGCCCGCGAAGGCGACCGAGCGACAGGGGAGAGCCTCATTGGGGAAGCCCTGCTGCGGTTGCGGCTTCTGCGTGTGGATGCCCCCGACGACTGGAAACAGGAAGCCCTCTCCATCTACAAAACCTGCGTCACCTGCGGTCGTAGCTGTCTTCCGAAGATGGCATTGGTCGGCCTGATGACGGAATATGCCCATTTTTTGGACGACCACCTTATGGAACTCCGAAGTATCCGGATTTACGAGGAGGTGCTCACTTTGTTGCGTGAGCAGGTCGCAGAGGATCCGGAAAACACTCTGCCGTCGTTGGTTCTCACGCTTCGAGGATACGCTCAGGTGCTTGTATATAAGTCCAATAGACAAGAAATATACGAGTCGGAATACATTCCGTCCGAATCTTACTGGTATGAGTGCGATCCCAGTGTGGAGTCAGTTTTCTCGGAGGCATTGGAGATCTGTCGGCTGTTGGCTGCCGAGGATCCGGATGCCGCGTTGCCGCTTTGGGCCGACACCTCTTTTGTTTATGGCGGGATGCTCCTCCGGCTATGCTATGCAAAACCTGCGATGCAGGCCATGTCGGAGGCGGTGGAGATTTACCGGCTTCTCGCCGAACGGTATCCCCAGCACTACCGGCCCAAGTTGGCACATTTAGAGGATATGCTGTCGCACCAGGTGCTCCTTTACGGGCATAATGTTAACGACGAGAATGCCTCCGAAGAGGCGCTTGACGAGATGGCGCTTGCTGAGCGTGGCGATCCCGAAGCCCAGTACAAAATGGGCGAACGTTACCAAAGCGGCGACGGTGTCTGCAAGGACCATGAGGAGGCGTTGAAGTGGTATCTCCGGGCGGGAGAGAACGGAAATATGGAGGCGCAGCGCGTTCTGGGCTGCAACTACCGCCATTCCATCTTAGGGAAGAGTGATCTCGAGGAGGCCGTGAAATGGTACCGATTGGCCGCCCGGCAAGGGGACGAGACGTCGCAAATGGCGTTGGCCGAGATTTGTCTGGAGCGTGACGACACCCAAAGTTACGAAGAGGCGTTCTGGTGGCTGCGCGAGGCCGCCGACCAGGAGAGCGCGGAAGCCTGCCTGCTGTTGGGCGAATGTTACGAGAAGGGCAACGGCGTGCGGCAGGACTATCTTCAGGCCGCCGCGTGGTACGCGAAAGGCGACGAAATTGGCAATTTCGAGTGTACTTTACGGTTAGGAGTGCTCTATCATCACGGCAAAGGCGTGCCGCAGGATTACCATAAGGCCCTGGAATGTTACCAAACGGTTAAATATTGGAGTTTTATCCCGGTGCAGTCGTATATTGACGAACTCTTGCGGGATACGTTGAAAAACGACTGACAAACAGGAAACTACGCTACCGGACTTTCGTTTTTCGTGCGTCTGTAGGAGCGGATGCCGTAAAGAGTCACCACTGCGAAGCAGAACAGCGGCAGGGCATAGCTGACGTTGACGGCAGGGTGGCCAAGGATGGTACCGCAGTCGATGATTCTGCCTTGCAACGGGGCATGAGCGCGCCGCCCACGATGGCCATCACAAGGAAGGCCGCGCCGAGCGTGGAGTCTTGCAGGGAGACGTTTTCCAGCGCGATACCGTAAATCGTCGGGAACATCAGGCTCATGAAAATGCTAATGCCCACCAGACAGTAGAGTCCCGGCATGCCGACGATAAGGACGGCCCCGAGGGCACAAAGGCCCGCGCAAATCCCGAAAATGGCCAACAGCTTCCGGCCGTTCACGTATTTCATCAGGAACGTGGAAATAAATCGTCCGCAGAGGAACAGAATCATGGCCACGATGTTGTAGTTCTGCGCCGTGGCTTTGTTAATTCCAAGATTGTCTGCATATTGGATGATGAATGTCCAGGTCATGATTTGGGCGGCGACGTAGAAAATTTGGGTAAAAACACCTTCGCGATAGACTTTGTTGCGCCAGAGGTTGGCGAGGGTCTGACGTACGCTGTTTTGTTTTTCGCCTTTGCCGGTGGTGTCCGGCATCTTTACCAACGCGATGACTATCAACATGATAAGAACTACAAGGCCGATAGCGATGTATGGAGAGTGTTCGATATTTCCTATTTAACATAATATAAATTATAAGACAAATGGGCGTATCGATGTGGATAGTTGTCAGGCGTCTCACAGAGCTATGGACGGAACCGGCAATATCGCGCTGAGAATTGAATATTCAAGACAAAACCAGTTTGCAAACTGGGATTCTTGAAAATTGAAATGTCGTCGAGCATTGGTGGTTAGGCGGCGGAACCGACATGTGCACGGATTTTCGATTTCAGGGATTGAAAAAAAAGCGTTCAGCCGAAGATGGCGTTGCGGGCGGACATCAGGAACTCTGTGTCGAAATCGTCGGTGCCAATACGTTCTTCAAGACAATGCCAAAATTCCAGGATTTGATCGAGCTGTTCCTTGGCAGACCCTGTGCCGTCGGTGAGGTTGGCGATGGTGATTTCCTTGCGTCGGCCGTTGTGCCAGAATTTCGCACAGAATTCCTTCGGCGACGGTTCCCTGCCGTTCAGTGTGAGCATATAGGCCAGCGGGCCGCGATACTCCGAAAACGGGATCTCCGAAAACATTATGTTAAATTGAAACATCCAGCTCTACCAAGCTCTTGCCCTTTTCGGGGCTGCTCAAGGAAATTGTTTATACAACCCAATCTTTCGGGCATCCATTCTTAAAAAAGGAGCATTGTGACTCTTTCGGTCGCAGCTGCTAACTACTAACTGCTAACTACTAACCGAATCGTGGTGCGGATGGGGGGACTCGAACCCCCACGGCTTACGCCACCAGATCCTAAGTCTGGCGCGGCTACCATTACGCCACATCCGCAACTTTTGAGGGCGCAAAGGTACACTTTTTTTTGACACCGACACTCGCCATTTGCACCGCTCGCGCGTGCCGCAAAAAAGATTATCTTTGCCGCCTGAATAAGCACCGACAGAAATGCTCTTCAACTCGATAGAATTTCTGGTTTTCTTCCCGATAGTCACGCTGTTGTTCTATCTGTTGCCGCATAAATGGCGCTGGCTCATGCTGCTCGCCGCCAGTTGCTTCTTTTATATGTGGTTTATCCCGAAGTATATTCTTATCCTCTTGATAACCATTGCGATAGACTACTCTGCCGGTATTCTCATCGAGAAATGGAAGGACAACATCCCCAGGAAGAAAACCTGTCTGGTGGTCAGCATCGTTTCCACTTGTCTGGTGCTTTTCATTTTCAAGTACCTGAACTTCTGTAGCGCGAACATGGTCGCCCTCGCGCAGCATTTCGGCTGGGCAAACCCGCAGAAAGTGCTGAACATCGCCCTTCCTATCGGTCTGTCGTTCCATACTTTCCAGAGCTTGAGTTACGTTATCGAGGTCTATCGCGGCAGCCAGAAGCCCGAGCGACACTTCGGCTATTACGCCCTTTACGTGATGTTCTACCCCCAGCTTGTCACCGGACCCATAGAGCGGCCACAGAACCTGCTCCGACAGCTCCGTGAAAAGAAGGAACTGAACTACGACAATATCGCCAACGGACTGAGACTCATCCTGTTCGGACTTTTCCTCAAGATGGTGGTGGCCGACAATCTGGGAACCTACGTTGATAAAATCTACGCCGATCCAGCCTCTTTCAGCAGCGGCGACATCCTCCTTGGCATGCTCTTCTACTCGTTCCAAATCTACGGGGACTTTTTCGGCTACTCGACTATCGCGCTCGGTTGCGCCCTGTCAATGGGGTTCACGCTGGTGGACAACTTCAAAACGCCCTACCTTTCCGGCAGTGTGCAGGAGTTTTGGCGGCGGTGGCACATCTCGCTGTCGTCGTGGTTTCGCGACTACCTTTATATCCCGCTCGGCGGCAACCGCGTATCCGTACCGCGATGGGCACTCAACACGCTGATAGTCTTTACGGTATGCGGAATCTGGCACGGTGCGAACTGGACGTTCATGATTTGGGGCTTCGCCTACGGGGTGTTGCTGATTCTGGAAAGAGGACTCCGTAACATCCATTTTTTCGACAAAATCGAGCATAAAACCGGTAGGATTCTCGTCCAAATCTGCAATGTGACGAAAACGTTCGTGATCGTGACCCTTCTGTGGAGTGTTTTCAGGGCAACCTCCTTCGGGAACCTCCACGACCTCTTTGCCGCGCTGTTCCACAATGGAGCGGCACCTACTCAACTGCGCGTCGATCCCTTGGCCTGGATCGTGTTGACTCTCTTCATTGTGATAGATATTCTCATCCGCAAAAACCGTTTCGATGTCTGGTGCGGGCAGCAGAAAACCACCGTGCGTTGGATCATCTACGCCGCAATGGTTTTCGCTATCGTCGCACTCTCTTCCGTTGAGCAATACCCGTTCATCTATTTCCAATTCTAAATGACTGACAACGAAAAATATACAATCCGAAAACTGCTCCTCAAACTGCTGATGGTGGTGGGGATGCTCGTCGTGTTGGACGTGATCTATTATTTCACACTCTACCCTAAGGACAGGGCGGAGAATTGCACGCTGTTAGCAATCTCTGAACGCGCCCGGGAAGGCGTGGACATTGTCTATCTCGGTGAGTCATCGAACCATACCTACAGTGACGATGACACCGACAAGCGCTTCATCTGCGAGATGATCGACGACCTGCTGCCGGAACACCACGTGGGCAATTTGGCGAAGGATGCGTGCCATGCAGGGATTTATTACGACATTCTGAACAACATTCCTCGCCAAAGTGAGGTGAAAGCGGCGATCGTCACGGTCAATTTGCGGTCATGCTCCGCCGAATGGATTTACTCCAACTTGGAGACGCCGTTGCGGAAAGAGCAACTTTTCATGAAGAAGATTCCGTCGTTCGGACAACGTATGTTACTGGCGTTCAAGGCTTATCCGATATGGACGGACGAGCAGCGTTCCGCGTTGGTGGGGAAAGGGTTCAAACAACAGACCTTCACGCTCCCCCACCCTTCCCCATACCATAACGCCTACGAATGGGACCGCGCCATCGGGCAGAGCGGCATGCTCTACAACGGCACGTACCCTTCATACGACACTATCGAGACGGCTTGCCACCATATCAAGCACTTTGCCACCGAACTGGATGCTACGAATCCGAGAATCAAGGACCTGGACAAGATAGTGCGGTTATGCAAGCGACGCGGCTGGCAGCCAGTTTTCCACATACTTCCCGAGAACGTCGACCAAATTGACAGCCTGTGCGGTCCGGACCTGATTTGGCTGTTGGAACGCAACGCGCAGTGGGTCACTGACCGCTACGAGGCGCAAGGTGTCATTGTGGTGAACAATCTCAACGAGGTGAGGGACAGCGATTTCCGCGACCGAGACTTCCCTACGGAGCATTACAAGCAGACCGGTCGTTTAGCCATCGCGAAAAACGTCGCGACAGCTATATCAGAAGATTCACGCATTCGATAGTGTGCCATTCCGCCGCGCACAAAAGTGGACAAGCGCAATCTCGTGAATATCAATTGGTTAACTGTTTAAGCAACTCGCGCACTTGCTGTTTATCCGTTTCCCATGCGCCGTCGGGACGGGTGATTTTGCAGGAGCCGTGGATTTCCTCCACTCCGGTCTTTTCCCGCAACGCAGCGGCATTTTCCGGGGTGACACCGCTTCCCGCGAGAATCTTGATTCGTCCATCGGCCTGTTTTACGAGTTTTTGCAACATCTCCGCACCCTCCATGGCCGTGGGTTTGCAGCCGGAAGTCAGGATTCTGGCGCACCCGCAGTCAATGATTTGTTCCAAAGCATTCAGCGGATCCGCGCACTCGTCGAAGGCGCGGTGGAAGGTGACGGGCAGCGGGGCGGAGAGCTCCACAAAACGGCGGGTCAGCTCCGTGTCGATGCTGCCATCGGGATGCAGGAAGCCGACCACAATGCCAGTCGCACCAGCCTTCTTGCAAAACGCCACATCTTCTTCCATCGTTTTGATTTCCAGCTCGTTGTAGCAAAAGTCGCCACCACGTGGACGCACGAGCACGAAGACTTGCAGTCCGAGTTCTTTCACGGCATAGTCAATGGTTGCCGGTGACGGTGTGGTACCGCCTTCAACAAGTCCTTGACACAGTTCGATGCGAACGGCGCCGCCGGCCTTGGCGTTTGCGGCAGATTGGATGGAGCCGCAGCAGATTTCGATTTCCATTAGTAGTTCTCGGTTAACTCCCCGCGTAGGGACATTTTCAACAATTTACGTATAGTATCCAAAGGATAACCCTCGCCGAAGAGGTACATCAATTTGGTGAGGGCCGCCTCGGTGGTCATGTCGCTGCCAGAAGTCACACCAATGTCGGCAAGGTGCTTGCCCGTGGCGTAGCGCTGCATCTCCACGCCGCCACCGCCTTTGCATTGGGAGATGTTGACGAGGATGATACCGCGATCGATGGCGTCTTTGAGCACCTTGAGAAAGTCGGGGGAAGTCGGGGCATTGCCCACCCCGAAGGTCTCCAGCACCACAGCGTGCAAACCTTCCGTGTTCAGCATAGCCTCCATGGAGGCAAGATTGATGCCAGGGAAGAGCTTGATGAGCCCCACGTTGTTATCCATTTTGTGGTGGGCGATGAAGGTGCCGGGAACGCTCTTGGGGAGCAGACAGTGTTCGTTATAGGTTATCTCGGTGCCCACATTGGCCAGGTGCGGGTAGTTGGGCGAGTGAAAAGCATTGAAGCTGGCGGCATCGTCTTTGTAGATACGGTTGCCGCGAAACAGGGCTGTCTGGAAGAAGAGACACACCTCGTTCAGCATAGGCCTCCCGTCTTTGCTGTCAGCGGCAAATCCGATGGCGTTGAGGATGTTGCGACGACCGTCGGTGCGCAACACGCCCAGGGGCAGCTGCGATCCAGTGATGATGACGGGCTTGTCAAGGTTTTCCAACAGGAAGCTGAGCGCCGAGGAGGTGTAGGCCATCGTGTCGGTGCCGTGTAGCACCACAAAACCGTCATAGTTCTGATATTCAGACTCTATCATGTCCACCAGCCGGAGCCAGAACTGAGGGTTGGTGTCCGAAGAGTCGATGAGAGGCAGCATGCTCTTGAAGGTGATGTCACACTCCAGGAGGTCCAGCATAGGAAGCTGCTGCCGGATATTCTTGAATTCAAAGGGCTTCAGGGCCTTGTCTTCCGGGTCCATCATCATGCCGATGGTCCCGCCAGTGTAGATCACTAATACTTTAGGCATTCTTGAATGGTTATGGGTTATAGGTTATTGGTTATCGGTTATTGAAGCTGCTCGTGGTTCGTAGTTGTTCCGATTCGGCACTTAACTGCTAACTACTTAAGGATGTTCCCCAAAATGTCTCTCGAAATCTCCCGCGTAATCGTGCGCGTCGCGGCGGAGGTGGTGTTCTTGATGACTTTCTCCTTCGTGGAGGTCTTCGACTTGGTTTTCTTGCCCGTTACTTTGTCGCTGACGGCCGTGCCCACAGCTGTTGCCACCGTGCCCGTGATGGCGGTGATAATCGCCTTGAGCACCTTGCCCATGATACCTTTCTTGGCGGTTTTCTTCTCAGAACTTTTCTCCTTGTCCGTCTCTTCAATCTCTTGATTTTTAGCCTCTTGTACGGATAAAGCTTCCTCGGCCTCCTTGATCAGTATCTCAAAGGCACTTTCATTGTCAACGGGGGTGTCGTATTTGCCGTAGACGCGGCTCTGCTTGATGATGTCCATGCGCTGGCCTTCGGTAATCGCTCCGATTTGCGAGAGCGGGAAGAGCACTTTGGCACGTTGCACCACGCCGGGGGCACCCTTTTCGTCGAGGAAGCTGACCAGTGCCTCGCCTGTTTCCAGATTCATGATGGCCTCGTCGGTTTTGAAGTTCGGGTTTGCGCGGAAGGTATCGGCGGCGGCGCGAACGGCTTTCTGATCCTTGGGCGTGTAAGCACGCAACGCATGCTGGATACGGTTGCCGAGCTGTCCGAGGATATTGTCAGGGATGTCGGTCGGATATTGCGTGATGAAGTAGATACCCACGCCCTTGCTTCGAATCAGGCGGATTACCTGTTCGATCTTGTCAATCAGCGCTTTGGAGGTGTCTTCGAACAGCGTGTGCGCCTCATCGAAGAAGAAGACGAGCTTGGGCAACTCCAAGTCGCCGACTTCGGGCAGTGTGGAGTAAAGTTCGGAGAGCAGCCACAGCAGGAAGGTGCTGTAGAGCTTGGGCTGCATCATCAGCTTGTCGGCGGCCAGCACGCTCATCACGCCCTTGCCGTTCTCGGTCTGAATGAGGTCGTAGATGTCGAAACTCGGCTCACCTAAGAACTTGTCGGCCCCTTGCGCCTCCAACTGCAGCAACGCCCGCTGGATAGCCCCGATGGAGGCGGCGGAGACGTTGCCGTACTTCATTGTGTACTCCTTCGCGTGCTTGGAGACGTATTCGAGCATTGCCCGCAAGTCCTTGAGGTCGATGATCATCAGCCCGCGCTCATCGGCAATGCGGAAGACGATGTTGAGCACGCCATCTTGGGTCTCGTTGAGACCGAGCAGACGGGAAAGCAGCTGCGGTCCCATCTGGGAGACGGTTGCACGAATCGGATGCCCCTGCTCGCCGAAGACGTCGTAGAACCGTACCGGGCAGGCCTGGAACTCGGGGTTCTCAAGGCCAAACTCGGGCAGCCGCTTCTCGATGAAGCCGCTCATCTGACCTTTTTGGCTGATACCCGAAAGGTCGCCTTTCATATCGGCCATGAAACAGGGCACCCCTATTTGACTGAATGTCTCGGCCAAAACTTGCAGACTGACCGTCTTGCCTGTGCCGGTGGCGCCGGCGATCAAACCGTGCCTGTTGGCCATTTTTCCCTGAATGCTGAGCGCACCTTCCTCGCAATGCGCCACGTATAATCCTTGTTCTTGTGTGTACATATCTTTTAATGGTTAGTTGTTCTGTTTGGTGTCCTACGCAGCGCTCCGCTTGTATGAGGTTGTTGCGCTTCGTGCGCCCCACACTGCGACTATATCCTTGTGTGGGGTTAATTGCGCTTCGCGCGTTTTGCCTCTTCGAGGCTGCTTAAGGAAGAATATTCATCATTCATCATTCATCATTCATCATTCTTCATTCCTTACCAGTATCGCTTTCAGTGTCTCGAGAATAATCTTGCAGTCGGTACGGAACGATTGCTCGTCGATGTATTTCAAGTTTAGGTTTAATTTATCAGGCATAATCTCCTGTATGTAAGTTTGTTCAGGATTGTCGGAGGCGGCGAGGAGCTCGTTCTCGTTGACGTAGCGGATGGAGGCGTAGTCGGTGAGGCCCGGGCGCACGCTAAGAACGCGCATCTGCTCGGTGGTGTAGAGGTCAACGTACTTGCGCACTTCCGGACGCGGTCCCACGATGCTCATTTCCCCTTTCAGGATGTTGAGGAATTGCGGGAACTCGTCGATTTTGAACTTGCGCAGGAACGCGCCTATTCGGGTGATACGCGCATCGTCGGCGCCCACGGTGATGAGACTGCCGCGGTCGGCCTCCACGCACATTGTCCGGAACTTGTAGAGCCGGAAATCGACATTGTTCCGCCCTACCCTGACCTGACGGTAAAACACGGGACCTTTCGAGTCCAATACAATCAGCAGGGCGATGACCAGTCCGAACGGGAGCCCGACGGCCAATACAAGGAGGGAGAAAACGATGTCAAGGAAACGTTTCATCAGCAACAGATCGAATCAGTGATACTTCCAATAATCGTTCATACGGTTGCCCCAATAGTCGGTCGGTGTCTTGTTCTCCAAATCCCACTGGGTTTCCTTATTGCGCACCAACTTCATTTTCCAGTTGGGGTCACTCAACTCGCCATAAAGCGTGGAGTGCAGCAGGTCGTAGTCGTTGCCGGTGAGTACAGGATCGTAGAAGACAAACTTCACATCCGTCTGACCTTCAAGGTAATAGTACTGCCAAATCTCGTAGGGCAGTGTCACGGGGTCGGAAGGCACCTCCTTCACCTCGTCAGGATGACCGTATTGGAGGTAGACGCGGCCGCGGTCTGTGAGGTAACCTCTGACTTGCTTGCTGCCGAACATCCGCTCCACCTCATCCACCGCTCTCTTATAGTTCAACCATGCCTCTTCCGGATTAGTTGGGTTGCGGCGCAGCCAGAAGTTGTAGAAAAAACGCTGCAACTGATCGGTGGGAACGGTCTTCAGTCGTTCGTCGTAGAATTGCCGCTCGGAAAGGCTGCTTATCGGGTAGAGGCAGCGCACGTGGTCAATCAGTTCCTTACGGTTGGTGTCGGCTTCCACAAACGTGCCCGCGATGTTTGTCTGGTTATAGTCGTCGAGGTTGAGTTTCACCGAGGGATTGCTCTTCTGGAAGAAAACCTTGTCCAAAAGAAGCAGACTGTCGCGGGCATCGAGCAACTCCACCACGGCGAAGTAGTTGCCGGAAGGCAGGTTGAAGACGTTGAACTCGTTGAGAACGAGCACCACATCTTTGGGCTTCAGATCCACGGTGAGGATGTTGGCGGGCATCGCCACGAGGTGCGACTCGGCCTGCTCGATATAGCACTTGGCCTTGAACGGATTGTCACCGAGGATTTTAGGCGTGTTATAGACTTCAATTGCGAAGGGAAGCGTGTACTGCGATTCGGGCACAAAGTTCGAGTAAAGTGGCGGCAGGTCATAGCCGTATTTTGTGAACAACCCGCCGTTTTTGGACTTCGTCATCGAACTGTAAAGGGATATCTTGGACGTGGAGAGGCGGTCGGTCGGGATGTCAATCGAGACGTGGTCGATGTAGGAGAGCTGTTCCACGTTGCCGGCACTGTCAGGCAAGGCGTTCGCATCCTTCATGTAGAAGTAGAGGTAGTAGTCGCCGCAAGGCAGCGGAATATTCTGAATGTCAGCGAAATCCGGTTTCCCTGTGCGCACGGAGTCGTCGAAGAGGTCGCTGCCGAGGATGTAATGCAGCTGCTTCACCAACGTGTCGGCCTGCATCATGTCGACTTGGATTTCCACACCGGCCGCGTACTTGCCCTGTTCGCCGGGGACATAACGCGCGGTATTGCCGCCCACGATGAAGGTGAACTCGATGTAGGGCTGCAAATTGCTGCTACAGTAGGCTTTATGGCTGATGAAGGCCTTGAGCCCCTGTGCGTAGGAGGCCGCCACGGCCAGCAACATGACAATCAGAAGGGTATATTTTTTCATAGGAATTAGCGTAATTTCTTCATCAATTCCACCGGTAGGTCGGCGATGGGCAGACGATATTGCGCCATGGTGTCGCGCTCGCGCACGGTAACCGTGCCGTCCTCCTTGGTCTGGTTGTCGATGGTGACGCAGAACGGCGTGCCGATGGCGTCCTGGCGGCGGTAGCGGCGGCCGATGGCGTCCTTGTCCTCGTACTGCACCATGAAGTCCTTCTTCAGTGTGTCGAAGACCTCCTGGCCGATTTCCGGCAGCCCGTCCTTCTTCACCAACGGCAGCACGGCAACCTTGTAGGGGGCGAGTTTCGCGGGGATGCGCAACACCGTGCGCACAGAGCCGTCCTCCAAAGTCTCCTCCTGATAAGCGTGGCTGAACACCGCAAGGAACATGCGGTCGACGCCGATGGAGGTCTCGATGACGTATGGCACGTAGCTCTCGTTGGTCTCCGGGTCGAAATAGCGCAGCTTCTTGCCGGAGTATTGCTCATGCTGCGACAGATCGAAGTTGGTGCGCGAATGGATGCCCTCCAGCTCCTTGAAGCCGAACGGGAACTTGAACTCGATGTCGGTGGCGGCGTTGGCGTAGTGCGCCAGTTTCTCGTGGTCGTGGAAACGGTAGTTCTCGGGCGCAATGCCGAGGTCGGTGTGCCACTGCAGACGGGTCTGTCTCCAGTAGTCGAACCACTTCAGCTCCTCGCCGGGTTTCACGAAGAACTGCATCTCCATCTGCTCGAACTCCCGCATTCGGAAGATGAACTGTCGGGCCACAATCTCGTTACGGAATGCCTTGCCAATCTGCGCAATGCCGAACGGCAACTTCATGCGACCAGTCTTCTGCACATTGAGGTAGTTGACGAAGATGCCTTGCGCCGTTTCCGGACGGAGATAGATGGTGTCGGCGCCGTCGGCCACAGAACCTAACTTGGTGGCAAACATCAGGTTGAACTGCCTGACATCTGTCCAGTTGCGTGTGCCGGAAATCGGACAGGCAATGCCCAGTTCCTCTATCAACGCCTTCAAGCCCACCAGGTCATTGGCATTCATCAGCTCGGCGAAACGATTGCGGATGTCGTCGACCTGTGCCTGATACTGCACCACACGGGTGTTAGTCTGGCGGTAGAGCACCTCGTCGAAGTTGTTGAAACGTTTCTTCGCCTTCTCGATCTCCTTGTCTATCTTATCCTCAATCTTTTGGATATGATCTTCGATGAGGACATCTGCACGGTAACGCTTCTTGGAATCCTTGTTGTCGATGAGCGGGTCGTTGAACGCATCCACGTGGCCGGAAGCCTTCCAGATGGTGGGGTGCATGAAGATGGCGCTGTCGAGGCCCACGATGTTGTCGTGGTACTGCACCATGGCTTTCCACCAGTATTGCTTGATGTTGTTTTTCAGCTCCACGCCGTTCTGGCCGTAGTCGTACACCGCGCTGAGTCCGTCATATATCTCACTCGACGGGAAGATGAAACCGTATTCTTTCGCATGTGCGATGATTTTTTTGAAAAGGTCTTCGTTGTTTGCCATATTGATTTTTTTTCTTTGTTCTATACTCCCCACACTGCGCTCCTTCGTCGCTTGTGTGGGGTTAATTGCACTTCGTGCGTGTTGCCTCTCTGAGGCTGCTCAAGGAATATCCTTAAGCATATAGTTTCTTTTTCTTTGTTCTATACTCCCCACACTGCGCTCCTTCGTCGCTTGTGTGGGGTTAATTGCACTTCGTGCGTGTTGCCTCTCCGAGGCTGCTCAAGGAATATCCTTTAAGCGCATAGTTTCTGTTCGTAGTGCCTACTCAAAAATAAACGAGATCTGCATGTTCTTCGCGTACAGCCCCGTGACGCTGGTGGCGTACATGTTCTGTTCGGGCACGAGCATGTTGAGGAATCCGAAGGACATCTTGAACTCGGTGGTGAATTTGAAGTAAGTGCAATAGAAGTCGAGGCCGACGCCCACTTGCGCCTGCACGTCGTGGGGGTTGAGTTTGAGGACCACCTCGCCGTTTTCGGGCGCTTTCTTCTTCTTGGCGGAAATCATGTCGAAGGTGTACTGTCCGCCGGCCAAGACGTAGGCGCGGATGTTGTTGAGCATGCGCGACGACTTGTACTTGAAGAGGATGGGGATGTCGAGATAGACGGATTCGACGTTCTTGGGGGTCACGATTTCTGTGCCGTCGGCATAGCGGATGGTGTAGTCGATGTAGCGGTCGCCGAACGAGAGGCCGGGGATGAAGCGCAAGTCGAAGTACTTGCCGAGGCGCAGGTCGGTGACGATACCGAGGCTGAAGCCGCTCATAGCACGGGTGTGGGTGAGCATCAGCGAGTCATACTCCGCCAGATCGGGCTTGGCGGTGATGCGGTAGTCGAAGTGGTTGTAACCCAGCGTGAATCCGAAATGGAACATGCGCTTGTCGTATTTGACCAGATTGGGTACACCGAACTGGGCGTAAGCATGCGCGGAGAAACCGGCGATCAGGAGAGCGAGCGTGACTATTCGTTTCAGTTTCATAATGCAGATTAAAGTCGCCCTAACGGGATTTTGCGCTTTTTAGTATGGGATAGTCAGAGAAAACTACCGGCTCTGGGCGTTTTTCGCCATTTCGTCCTTGAGTTGGGCGATGTTGATGGGCACCACGCCGACATATTCGCAGACGATGCCGCCTGCCAGGTTGGAGGCCAGGCAGGTCTCCTCCACGGAGTGACCTTTAAGCAGGAAGAGCGTGGCGACGGAAATCACCGTGTCGCCTGCGCCGGAGACGTCGCTCACGCGGCGGTGGAAAGCCGGCTGGTGGTGGAAGGTGTCGTTCTGACGGTCGTAGAATGCGATGCCCTTCGCCGACATGGTCACCATCACCTTGTCGATGTGCTGCCGCTCGGCGAACCCCTTGGCCAGGTCATGGATTTCCTCCAGCGTCAACTCCGCGTTGTCCTCCACATGCAGGCCTTTCGACATCTCCTTCATGTTGGGCTTAAAGAGGTTGACGTTGGTGTAATTATTGAAGTTCTTTTCCTTCGGGTCGACGGCCACGTAGATGTTCTTCTTGTGGGCGAAATTGATGATTTCAGAAATCAAGTCCTTGGAAAACAAGCCTTTGTCGTAATCCTCAAAAATCACGGCGTCGATGTCGTTATGATCGATGATTTGCTCCACGGTGGTGAGGAACTGACGTTTCTCACGTTCCTTGAGCGACTGGACCTTCTCGTCGTCGACGCGCACGATATGACAGTTGTTGCCGATGATGCGGTACTTGATGGTGGTGCGTCGGCCGTACATCGGGACGATGGCATCGGAGGTGAGGTCGCAATCTTCCATGAGATTGTAGAAGACCTTGGCCTTGGAGTCGCTGCCGATGACGGAGCAGAGTATGGGGTCTGCGCCGAGGCTCTTGAGGTTGAGGGCGACATTTGCCGCGCCGCCGAGGCGGTAGGTGCGGCTCTGCACGTTCACGATGGGCACCGGCGCCTCCGGGCTTATGCGCGTCACCTTTCCGGTGAGATAGCAGTCAATCATCACATCGCCGATAACCAGTATCTTGGCGTTCTTGAATTCCTCGAAAATCTGTTCAACATGTTCCTTTTTCATCTCGAAAAAATTAGGCGGCAAAGATACAATTTTTTTGTCAAAAAAAATGTACCTTTGCGCCCCATTTCAAGAACAAACGCTATGAGCAAAAACCATATCCTGAAAACCTTGCTTGCCGCCGCGCTGTTACTGCTCGGCATAACCGTCTCCGCCCAGCAGCCGAAGGTCTATTATTACAAAATCGACGACAACATCTCCAAACCGGCGCTGCGGCTCACCGAGAAGGCCGTGAAGGAGGCCGAGGAGGGCAAGTTCGACTATCTGATGCTGGAGCTCAACACCTTCGGCGGGGAACTCGACGCGGCCGACAAGATCCGCACGCTGCTGCTCAACACCTCCGTTCCCACCGTCGTCTTCATCAACAACAACGCGGCATCGGCGGGCGCGCTCATCAGCATCGCCTGCGACAGCATCTACATGATGCCCGGCGCGTCCATAGGGGCGGCTTCCGTGGTCAACCAGACCGGCGAGATCATGCCCGACAAATACCAGTCGTACATGCGCTCGCTCATGCGCACCACCGCCCAGCACAACGGCCGCGACCCCAACATCGCGCAGGCCATGGTTGATCCTGACGTGAAGATTCCCGGCATCAGCGATTCCGGCAAAGTGCTGACGTTCACCTCCGAAGAGGCCGCCAAGAACGGCTTCTGCGAGGGTGTGGTGAGCAGCCGCGAAGAGGCCCTGTCGCATGTCAGCGAAACGCCGGCCGAAATCACCGAGCAGGAACTTTCAGCCATCGACAAGATTATCAACTTCTTGGTCAATCCCGTGGTCAGCGGCATCCTCATCATGTGCATCGTCGGCGGACTTTACTTCGAGCTGCAAGCCCCGGGTATCGGACTTCCGAGCATCATCGCCATCACCGCCGCGCTGCTCTTCTTCGCGCCCCACTACCTCGAAGGCCTCGCCGCGCACTGGGAAATCCTGATTTTCCTCGCCGGACTTGTCCTGCTGATGCTGGAATTCTTTGTCGTGCCGGGCTTCGGCGTGACGGGCATTTCCGGCATCGTGCTCATCCTCGTGTCGCTCATCCTTACATTAGTATATAATGTCGGCTTCAAGTTCAAATTCAACCCCGATTTCGACGCCTCTGCCTACGTCAGCAAGATGACGATACTCGTGTTGGTGAGCAGTCTGGCGGGCTTCTTTATCGCCTTGTGGCTTGGCAAGAGACTGATTCTCGCGGAGACGCGCTTCGGCTCTCTGGCCCTGCGCACGAAGATGGAGAGCGACCAAGGGTTCACCTCGCAGGACATGCGCAACGAGCAGTATGTCGGCAAGGAAGGCACGGCACAGACCATTCTCCGCCCTTCCGGCAAGGTCAACATCGACGGTGAAATCTTGGACGCCACCGTGGAACACGGCTACGTGGAGGCCGGCGAAAAAGTGAAGGTCACCCGATTCGAAAACGCGCAACTGTTTGTGAGAAAGTCGTAATGAGCCTGATCAAACATAAAAAGGAAGAACGCGCCGTCTCGCTGTCTGCGCTCACGTGGCAGCGTTTCAAGAAGGAACGCCAGGCTATTGTTTCGCTGGCCTACATCGGGCTGGTCATCATCGTTGCCCTTCTCGGCTATCTCATCACCCCCGACTCCACCCCCTTCTGCAACCACCAGCAACTCGAAATCGCCCTCCAGAAGCCCGGATTCACCGTGCAGCTGTTGGAACTCAAACCCGAGCAGACCGTGCCGCATGTCAACTTTCTCAAGAAGATGCTATTCGGGCAACCCGCTGAATACAAGACTGTTCCAATCGAGTCTATCCAAGAAAACGGCGATTCCGTGACTGTGAAACTCTTCCAGCAGGAGTACTACGAATCGTACGCCAAGGCCGACCTTTCCCCGCGTATGGTCAAGATGCAGCGGTTCCTGCTCGGCACCGACCGCTACGGCCGCGACGTCCTCAGCCAGCTGATGATCGGTGCGCGGGTGAGCCTCTCCGTGGGCTTCCTCTCCATCTTCATCGCCCTGTTCATCGGCACATTGGTGGGCGCGACCGCCGGCTACCACCGTGGCAAGGTCGATGACGTGCTCACCTTCCTCATCAACGTGGTATGGTCAATCCCTACCCTGCTTCTCGTCATCGCCATCAGCTTCGCCCTCGGCAAGGGGTTTTGGAAGATCTTCATCGCCATCGGTCTGACCATGTGGGTCGATATCGCCCGTGTGGTGCGCGGGCAGTTCCTGAGTTTACGCGAACAGGACTTCGTTGAGTCCGCCAGAGCATTGGGATACAGCAACTTCCGGATTATCGTCAAACACATTCTCCCCAACATCACGGGCACGCTCATTGTGATTGCAGCCTCCAACTTCTCATCGGCCATCCTGATGGAAGCGGGCCTGAGCTTCCTCGGTCTCGGCGTGCAGCCCCCCACCCCCTCCTGGGGCATGATGATGAAGGAGAACTACGCCTGCATCGTGCTCAACAACGCCTACCTCGCCATCATCCCCGGCGTGGCCATCATGCTGCTGGTGCTCTCGTTCATGCTGATAGGCAACGCGTTGAGGGACGCGATGGACGTGCGGAGTTAGCAGTTAGTAGTTAGCAGTTAGCAGTTGGAACGAAAAGCCACCAACATATTAAATTATTTCTTCGAGCAGCCCCGACAGGGGCAAAAGCTCGGTAGAAAAGTCTTGTCCGTTGTGTGAAATCGAGTCTGTGGATTATTATGAAAAGTCAGGTTGGCAAAGGCTCCTTAAAAGTGCTTGGGGTGTATTCATGTCCTCACATAGCACACTTTATATCGAGCTTTCAACTTCACACCGCATACACCCCATTGCTCCGGAACTCGGTGAAGAAGACTGGTTGTACCCGGACAAAGTGATCGCTTGTTTGAGGAAAGCTGCGGCCGCCGCGAAGGAGCGCGAAGGAATAAAAGCAGAAGAAGAGTACTGGAAGACGGTTGAGGAAGATAATACAACTGTTTAACTTTTGATTGTTGTTGTTTTTTTTGAATATATTGATAATATTTTGTTCTGTATTTAGAAAAAAATGTTATCTTTGCGGCATGATCTAAAAACAAAAAATTATTCAATATGATTATTAAAGTAACAGAAGCACAATATATTGACGCATACAAAATATGGATGCGCTTTAACAATGGTGATTGTCGGATTTTTGATTTTGCGACCATTATTGATAAATATCCCGTTTTTGAACCCTTGAAAGATCTTGGCCTGCTGAAAGATTTCCATGTTACGGATACACTTGAATGGCTGGACGGGGAAATCGACATTGCGCCGGAATACCTATATGAGCATGGTATTGTTGCCTACCCTAACAAGGAAATTGAACTCGGACATCTGGCAGAAGACGAAAACACAGACATTCAAGACCCTGTAATCGCGGAAATTGCCTATAGCTATGCCGAGGTTAAACAAGGAAAGGCAAAAACGAACTCTATCTCAAAACTTCTTAACGAACTGAGAGTTATCAAATAACTACCATACCTAAGTTTGACAAACAGGCGAAAGCACTTGCAAAAGAGTATCCTTCATTTAAAAGCGACCTTGCTGAATTGGTTGGCATCTTATCCGAGAACCCTTTGGCAGGGACATTGCTTTTCGACGATGTCTATAAGATACGAATGAGTGTATAGTTAGGATTATTGTCTCAGAAGTGTTGTCAGCCACCCCTTTAGTTCCGCGACCCGCGCGCGGTATTTCTCGATTTGCCCTTCGATGAAGTCGTCGCTGAATTTGCGGTCGCAGAAGCCGTTGCCCCGCGCCACGTACTCGTCGTCCTCCAACGAGCCGTACAGGTCCAAATAATTGTCCAAATACTCCTGGTTCTCGCGCAGCAGGCGCTTCAAATCCTCCACGTCGGCCTCGAACGTTTCGCCGGTGGAATAACGGTATTGTTTCTTTTGGGGCATGAGTTCTTATTATAACTTCGTGTTAAACAACTATTGATTTTTGTTTTTACGACAACTGGGACAATAATAATATGTAAAATTAGCAAAATGGGCTACACTGTCGGCTTCAATATGTCGAATCGCAGACCAAGTGCGGCCAAAATGCGAAGAAAAAGACCGGCACCAGGCTCTACTGTGCCGTGTTCAATCCGAGAAATGTAGGATTTAGTACTGCCAACACGTGCAGCAAGATCCGCTTGTGTCATTTTGCTGTCAAGACGTGCGTCACGAATGATAATACCTACACAGAATGCGTATGCCTCTTGTCTGAAACGTTCGCGCTCAGGAGTGCCTATTTTCCCGTAGCGGTCATCCATCATCGCATCAACATCCATTAATTCATCGTTGTCTGCTTTGTATTGACTCATAGTATTCTTTTTTTATTCTTTTTGCTTTTTCTAACTCTTTCTGCGGTGTCTTCCGGGATTTCTTTTGAAAACCATTGAACAGAATCACCACATCACCTCTATCAAAGATGAAAAATACACGATAAATATTACTTTCAAATTCAACCCTTAATTCAAATAGTCCATCCCCGACTGCTTTGACAAATTTTGCGCTAACACGCATATTCATCTTTAGAATATCTAACACTTTATAAATCTTGTCTGCCGCAGTCTCCTCTATTTCGTTGATGAAGTCTCGGAAGTAGTGCCTAAATGCTCGTATTTTTCTTTCAGGTTTCATGCCGCAAAAATACAAAAAGTTTTAACATAAGGAAACTTGTCGCAGCATTTTTTTTCATGAGGATTTTGTTTCGTCAACCACAGATGGTTAGCTGATAGTGAAATGTTCTTTTGTTATCTTGCTCATAATTCTGGATGATTTCTATTTTACGACAACTGGGACAACTTGGACAACATTAATTCGGGGTGCTTCTGAAATGCACTGGTGGATAACTGCCGAGATTTTGTGATGGGAAGTCGAAATGGATTACTTTTACCGTGTTGCCTTCAATGTCAATGAGACCACATCCCTTACTCCCATATTTGGCATTATATATAAGCAGAGAACAGTCGGGCTTCATGTTCTGTTGATTGAGCGTACTGATTTGAAGAGTAGATGGTTCGATTTCGAAATGCTGCCCGAAATCCATCACAGTGGTCAGACGATTGTTATCCAAACAGGCAATAAATGTTTTTTGTGGAACACTCACCACCAAATAAATCTGATTATCAACACAGAATGCCCCGTCAAAAACAGTGTCCCCATCACCATGGTCAACCTCATACGTGCTATGACTGTATTTTGGTTTCTTATAGGTTACATCATAAAGTATGGAATCCTTATCAATATAGTTTTCTATATAATAACCATCATGATAATAATTGAACACATCCGTTAACATCGGATCGTTTATCATGGTATTCCGGCGGATTCTCCCTCCTGGCGGCATATCATCACGACGTGTTCTTACTTGATAACGATGCACATAATAGTACCGACCGTTGGCGTGCAAGATGCGAGTCGGCATTCCAAACCTATCATATTGTCTGTTAGCAGGTTCCATTTGCAACCAGCCCTTGGCAGTGTTGGCTTCCCAAGTCGTTTGCTTCTCTATGAACCGAACGTGCTGTCGTCCAAACACCCAATAACGGTCGTCTTCGAATGCCAGATCAGAAACCTCTTGATCGTATTTCCACGTCCAATTGGATTCATCCAGATAATAACCCGAATGATTCTCTGATTTTCGATACGATAAGGATGACTTCAACCATAGCGTGTCGTTTCTGACAAAAAGGTCTGCTGTGTGCGACATAGTACCGTTGAATTCATCGGGCAAGGCCACCTCTCTCGATGTTTTGTCTTTTTCAGACACTGCCACTAATATGGATTCGTCCCACCATTTTGTCGGATTTTCTTTATGATAGTGCATGTTCAGTTTCAGGAAATAGTATCCGTGGTATTTCACGGCATGAGATAGAGGTGTCATCCCATATCGCATTGAGATTCCGCTATCGGGATCGATTTGTACTGGAACATGTTCCCAATTTACGGTGAACTCCTGTGCACGCACCCACTGCATTACCCCACAAAGTAGAAGCAGTAACCCCAATGCCATAAAACGGTTATATCCACACCTGTTTTTCATACGGCAAAAATACAAAATAATCCGTTTAATTGATACCGGACGATTGTTTTGGGAGTGTTTTTATGCCCCCTTATTCATAATTGTCATAATTGTATCGATTTGCATAGGGAATACTATTGTTTCTTGCTTTTGCAACGCGAATTTCAGCATGAATTATGGAAAAGAGTTTGTTTTGTTTGACGACAAATAGGACAGCTTGGGTTGGCGTATTCGAATTCTTCGGCAAAATACGTTTTTTTGCGATGAAAACTGATGAATGGAACGATGAACTGCTGATACGATAAATTGTGTACTTTTGCGGGTTGAAAAAGCTCACTGCGGCGTGAAATAGTGGGCGTGAAAAATTAAATGGATATGCAAACTCACACGATTCCGACCGTCCATTCGCAGGACGGCACGTTCGAAGGCTTTTGGGACAATGATTGTCAGCAGTTCCTTGGGATTCGCTATGCCACTTCCGAACGCTATGGCGTGCCCACACACTACTCCCACGGTACTGCGGTGCACGACTGCAGCACCCCTTCGCCGTTCCCCGTGCAACTCACTTCCGCCATCGAGCTGACTCTCACGGGGATACGCTATGAGAACCTGCCGCAGGAGGAGCAGTGCCAGTATCTGTCCATCACCGTCCCTAAGGATGCGAATTCGGAGAGTCGTCTGCCCGTAATGGTTTGGTTTTATGGCGGTTCCTACCGTAATGGTGGTTGCGACAATGTGTTTTACGACCGTACCCCGTTGGTAAAGGAGAATGGGGTGATTGTGGTAGGGATCAATTACCGACTTTCGCTCCTGGGTTTCGTGAAGAACCGGGAAGGCGGCTTCGCCAACAACGGTCTTTTGGATGCGATAGAAGGGTTGCGTTGGATACAGGCCAACATCGCGGCTTTCGGTGGCGACCCGACCAACGTCACCCTCTTCGGGGAGTCGGCAGGCGGGGATCTGGTGCGTTGCATCATGCTCTCGGAAGGCACCGACACCCTCTATCGCCGCGCCATCATCCAGAGCGACCCGATGGGCACGTTGGAGAACCGCGAGGAGATGGAGCGCAAGATCTTGGATGAGCTGAACGAACTGCCGTTAGAGGCGCCGGCAGAACAGATTCTGGAAGCGCAGCGGGCGATCACGGGCCATGTTACGGAACGTGGACTGGCAAAGTATCTCATTTTTGCGCCCCATGCGGGGATTTATCCGCTGCCGGCCCGAGAAGACGAGGAGAAGCGGCTACGTGAAATAGCCCCGAAACACGATATCCTCATCGGAACCAACGCCCGCGAAACGGCCTCCTATATCGGCGGGAACAAGTTGGCAAGCGCCCTCGACCGCTGTGTTCTGACGCGATGGATCATCGAACTTGTCCTGCGCCAAAAGAGCATGGCCATTTTCACCGGACCCACCCGGAAGTTTGCGCAACTTTATGCCGAATGCGGCGGGAAAGCCCATCTCTATTCCTATTTCTGGCGCAAAAACGAACACGTGATCGGCGCCGGTCATATCACCGAGCTGGCACTCCTGTTCGGCGGGAAGGGGGTGGAAGGCACCTTGATGGCGCAAGGGCTTCCCGAACGCGATTTCCTCGAACACGGCAAACCTCTGCGCCGAATCTGGGCGGATTTTGCCAAAACGGGCAACATATCCACGACAAAAATCAACGGGATGTTGGAAATTGCGGAAGTTTCAGCATAAGGTCTATGTGGGGCAAAAAAATCGCATGAATCACATAAGTCGCCGAAAAAAATGTATTTTTGCCCATTCTATCACAAACCGAGCTTATGGCACATAAAATACTGATAGCCACGGGCGGTGGCGACTGTCCGGGGTTGAACGCGGTGATCCGCGGCATTGTGAAACGCGCAGCCCATGAGGGCGAAGAATGGCAGGTTTTCGGTTGCATCGAATCGTTTAACGGCATTCTCAAGGACGATGTGGAGATTGTCCCGCTCACTGAGAGCATGGTCTCCGGTCTCCACGTGAAGGGCGGCACCATCATCAAGACCACCAACAAGGGCGGCCCATTCCACTTTCCCGTGCGGCAGCCCGACGGCAGCTGGGTGATGGAAGACCGTTCGCAGCTGATGAAGAAGCGTTTCGAGAACATGGGGTTCGACGCCATCATCAACATCGGCGGCGACGGCTCGCAGCGTATTTCCCTGGATCTCCTCAAGATGGGTATCCCCGTTGTGGGCGTGCCCAAAACCATCGACAACGACCTGTCGAGCACGGACTTCACCTTCGGTTTCCAGACGGCGGTGCAGATTGCCACGGAGGCTGTTGACAAGTTGGTGACGACCGCGGAGAGTCACAACCGCGTCTTCATCATGGAAGTGATGGGGCGCGACGCGGGCTGGATCGCGTTGCACACGGCCATCGCCGGCGGGGCGGAAGTCTGCATTATCCCCGAAATCCCGTACAATCCCGAGGCCATCGTCAGGAAGATCGGGACACGCTACAAGAACGGCATGGGGTTCTGCAACATCGTGATTGCCGAGGGCGCGAAACGCGTCGGCGGCGACGTCGTCGGCGAGGCTCCCACGGCTATCGGCGACCAGCATATCAAGCTCGGCGGTGTGGGGAATGTGCTGAAGCAGGAGCTCCTCGACCTCGGCATCGAGCACGACATCCGCGTGACGGTGCTCGGACATCTGCAGCGCGGCGGCATTCCCGTGGCCTACGACCGCATCCTCGCCACCGAATTCGGCGTGAAGGCCTTCGAGCTCGTCAAAGAGAAAAAATACGGCAACCTCGTGGTCTATCGTAACAACAGTATTTCGTACGCGCCGTTGGAAGAGGCCGTCAAGGAACCGCATTTAGTGAAACCCGACGACTTCCTCGTGAAAGCCGCAAGAGGTGTCGGCATCGTTTTCGGCGACGAAATCAGTTAGCAATTAGCAGTTAGCAGTTGACGAACTCACCCCATATAAAAGAAACTGCTTCCTTGAGCAGCCTCGGAGAGGCGAAACGCGCGATAGCGCAATTAACCCCATACAAGCGAAGCGCAGTGTGGGGGTGATAAAAGAGAGGAACCATACAAGCGAAGCGCAGTGTGGGGGTGATAAAAGAGGAACCATACAAGCGAAGCGCAGTGTGGGGCGACACAATAATAAAAAAAGTAATATGAAAAAGAAAATCGTAGTCTTATCCGGTGCCGGCATATCCGCGGAGAGCGGCATCAGCACCTTCCGCGACAGCGACGGCCTGTGGGAAAACCATAACGTGGAGGATGTGGCCAGCATCGACGGCTGGTACCGCAACCCCGAGCTCATCATCGACTTCTACAACGAGCGGCGCGCGCAGTTGGAGCATTGCGAGCCTAACGATGCGCACAAATTAGTGGCGAAGTTAGAAGAACAATACGACGTGACCGTGGTCACGCAGAATGTGGACAACCTGCATGAGCGTGGCGGTTCCTCGAAGATCATCCATCTGCACGGCGAACTCACCAAGGCTTGCAACGAGCGCAAGACGGAGGTTTTCGACATCGGGTACAAGCCGATGACGTACGGCGAGCGTGCCAAGGACGGTTCGTTGCTGCGCCCGTTCATCGTCTGGTTCGGCGAGGCGGTCCCGTTGCTGGATGCCGCCGCCCGCGAAGTGGAACAAGCTGACATCCTGATTATTATCGGCACCTCGTTAGCCGTCTATCCTGCCGCCGGCCTCCTCTACTACGCACCAAGCAACGCCGACATTTACGTCATAGACCCCAAACAGCCAGGTTCCATCTCCCGCCGCGTGACCTACATCACTGAGAAGGCCACCGTCGGCATGAAACAGCTCTGCGAACGGCTGATGAAACAGTAATTCGTTGTATATTATTTTCCTTAAACAGCCTCGGAGAGGCAAAACGCGCGAAGCGCAAATAACCCCACATAAGCGACGAAGGAGCGCAATGTGGGGCGGAAAGAACGAAGCGCAAATAACCCCACTCAAGGCGAAGCCGCAAAGTGGGGTATAGACAAACTAATATGAAAAAACATTTGCATATCTGGATAACCATCGTGATGGCCGCCGTGGCACTCACCTCCTGCGAAAACTACCCCGAAGGGGTCCCCAGCTTCTATTCGAGCGAGTACCGGATTGTGGGAGCCTGGCAGGTGTCGCACACGTACCTCAATGGCGTGGAGATTGACTCCACAGACTATGTCGCCTATTCTCCCACGACTTTCTATTACATGTACGCCGACCATGTGATGTCGCTGACAGGCATCCACAACGGTGAACTCCGGCAATCGTCCTTTGCGACCTACATCCTCGATCCCAAGGCGAAGACCATCGACTTCAATTTCTCCTTCTTCGGGAAGCGATACGTCTTCACAGCGAACATCATGCGGCTGTCGCGCAAGGAGTTCTTCATCGAGTTCGACGACGAGTACGGCGACCACTGGCGGTTGGAACTGTTCTCCCGATCGAGTTACTGACATGGAAGAGTCCGTTACGCGGCCTGAAGTACCGACAAAAGAGACGATACGCCACAACGTCGCCTACGTATGGATTGCCGTTGCGTTTGTGGTGTTGGTTGGGACCATCGCGCTCGTGATGGTGCACACCGATCGGGACACGCGTAAGCAGGCGACCGCCCAGGAACAGACTCCCCCACCCGACTCCGGGGAATCCTCAACGCTGATCGAGTTTACCCCGGCGGATGTTCAAGTCAACACCGGCTGGACCCTTCTCGCGGGCCGCCACCCCACTGTGAAATTCACCTGCCGCCTCGCGCCCTCCGCCCCCGCTGCAAGGCTGGCTGTCCTCTGCTATCGTCCTTGCGGCTCGTCGGAGTGGCTCAGCGTGGAGGTACACCCGCGTCGCGACCGCACCTGCCGCGTCATGCTGCGCGACCTTTCCCGCAACATGCCCTACGAATGCCTTTTCATTGCCAACGTCGGCGACACGGTGATTCGAAGCGGGATTGTGCGGTTTCACACATAATGCATGTAGAGACGCGCCATGGCACGTCTCTACAATCTTTTGCCTGATGCCTATTGCCTCATGCCATAAAAATTGTATCTTTGCCGATTCTAAATATCGGATATAAAACTATAGACCTTATGGATAATTTCATCGTCTCGGCACGAAAATACAGACCCTCGACTTTCAGCTCCGTGGTCGGGCAGGAGACCATCACGGCGACCCTCAAGAACGCGATCCGCAACAACCAGGTGGCGCAGGCGTTCCTCTTCTGCGGACCGCGCGGCGTGGGTAAGACCACCTGCGCCCGCATCTTCGCCAAAGCGCTCAACTGCGAGCACCTCACCGACGACTTCGAGCCGTGCAACACCTGCGAATCTTGCCAGTCGTTCAACAATTCGGCCTCTTTCAACGTCTTCGAACTCGATGCCGCCTCGAAAAACTCCGTGGAGGACATCCGCGAGCTGGTCGAGCAGGTGCGCGTGCAGCCGCAGGGCGCGAAATACAAGGTCTACATCATCGACGAGGTGCACATGCTCTCGGGCGCGGCTTTCAACGCCTTCCTTAAGACCCTGGAAGAACCGCCGGCCTACGCCAAGTTCATCATGGCCACCACCGAGAAACACAAGATTCTCCCCACCATCTTGTCGCGCTGCCAAGTTTATGACTTCAAGCGCATCAACGACAACGACATCGTGCGTCATCTGCAGTTTGTGGCGCAGAACGAGGGCGTTACCGCCGAGGAGGATGCTCTGCGCATCATCGCCGCCAAGGCCGACGGCGCCCTGCGCGACGCCCTTTCCATCTTCGACCAGCAGGTCAGCTTCACCGGCAAGAACATCACCTACAAGGCCACCATCGACAATCTCAATGTCTTGGACGTGGACAACTACTTCCAAGTTATGGACATTGTGTTGAGCGACGATGTCTCCGGGGCGTTGTTATTGCTGGACGACATCCTGGCCCGCGGCTTCGACGCGCAGAACTTCATCTCCGGCCTTGCCTCCCACATCCGCAACTTACTTCTGGCCCAGAATCCCGGCACCGTGCAGTTGCTGCAGGTCTCCGACTCCATCAAGGCGCGGTTGCAGGAGCAGGCGCAGCGGGCCGACAGGATGCTGCTCACCCGCGCCCTTGAACTGGCCAACCAGTGCGATTTCAACTACAAGAGTTCTAACAACAAACGGCTGTCGGTGGAGCTCTGCCTGATGCAGATCAACGCCAACTACGTTTACAAACGGCAGCGTCTTCGGCAATCGCAGGAGCGATGACACCCCGGAAGGCGCCGGTTCCGCCGCGGGAGGTGCCGCCATGCGCATCGCTCCCGCAGAACCCCAGACATCCGCGAAAGGACTCCAATTCACCGGATTCACCCCCATACAGCCGCTGCCCTCCATCAAGGAGGTGACGGCCCAGACGCGCACGCTCGCCCAGCAGGTGCAACAGGCGCAATCGGCCAACACTGAGACAGTACCCACTCCCGCGACAGAACCCGCCCAAACAACACCCTCCACGATTGTCGATAAACCGAACATTCCTGAGGAACAGACACCTCCTGTTACGGAAGCAGAAACCGATGAAAAACAGACGGTTACAATGCCGGAGGAAACAACCGTGCCAACCTCGGAGGCTCCCGCCGAACCCGAAACCTTCGAGTCTTGCTGGAACCAAATGGTCGATGTCATCTTTGCCAAAAAGCCAGCCTTCTATCACCAACTGCGCGACTACCTGCCCCGCTTCGAAAATGAGGTCATCTACGTGGATGTGGAAAACGACTTCCAAAAGAACCAGTTGGAGATGAGCAAGCGGGCGATGCTCGAATACTGGCGTAACCAGTTCAAGTTGAACGTCAACGACATAGAGTTTGTCATCCACGAGCACGAGCGCAAGAAGGTCATCTACACCAGCGAGGACAAGGTCAACAATATGCTGGAGCAGAACCCCGAGCTGAAGGACTTCCTGCAGGTGCTGAACTTCCGAATTAAGGACTGATTGATTATTGCGGAAAGGTGCGAAAATGCGGAAAAGCGCGGAAACTCCATCGGAATTTCCGCGCTTTTCTATGTTTTGCACTTGCTTTTAGCTATAAATCAGTGTTTCGTGTCCGATTTAACGTTGTTCACAGACTCCAACAACAGGTCACCTAACCCGATGTGATACCCTTCGGAGACAAAAAGAATGTTGCCGTCTTTGTCCAAAACCAGGCAGACGGGACGCTCGCCAGTGGTGTGGGGCAGAGAACCGTCATGAACCGCATTCTTCAAGGCTGCGGAAACGCTCTCTGTCAAGTCATTGACCTTTGCAGAGACGATCTCCACATTGGCGGGCTGGTTCTTCTCGGGCTTCCACCCTTTATTGTTGGCCACTAACAGCACCTTGCCGCCCCAAGTCTCATAGTCGGCCTTCTTGGCGGCAAGCTCCTTGGCGAGATGGTTGGTCGGTTCGGTACCGGGCGCCACCAAACAGAGCACCATCGTCTCTTTGCCCGACGAATTAAGTAACTCCGACAACGATTTGCCATTCAGTTTGTTGATACTCATATCAAGATGACCGTAAGTATTATTACGCGGCACCAATTCGGGGATTTTGATGGTGTATTCATCCTTTTCCTTCAGCGTGAAGAAACGCAGCTCTGAAAGCACCTCACCGTCGCTGTAACGGTTGCCCGTCGAGAGACAGTACTTTCCGGCAGGCAAAACGAGTTCGATGTCGCGGGTTTCCACACGCGGGTCATCCTCAAAGTCGTAAGAGACGTACTCGCCGTTCTCGAAACGTTGCAGCGTATAGTGGATGTAATATTTGTAACCTTTCGGGTTGTGAAGGGTCAGCACGGCCATCTTGTCAAGCGGAGTCACCTCCTCGCTCTCAAACGCCACTTCCTTCCAGTCATTTTTCTCCCAGACGTAAATCTTGTTAGAGGCATTGTCCAGATAACACGGGATATCCAGGCTACGGCATGCGGCCACAAAGAAGATGTCGCGGGAGTGGGCGTCGGAACGACGGGTATTCATCACCCCCATCGGACTGATCGGGCAGTTGTAGTAGTTGCAAAGCGGATCCACGGTGATGTTACGCTTCGTCCAGTCCAACAGCTTGTCGGCCGTAATGACTGTGTTCGGCATGGCGCTCACGAGTGCTTCACGCAACGGCAGACGCCAGTCACGGATCAGCTCGTTGGAGATGCGCGCCGGGAGAATGCCCTTCACGAAAGCCGAAATCGGATACTTGCCGTCTTTCTCTTTGTAAAGCGTGAGCTGTTTCTCCAAAGTTTCCGCTTTTGTATCTCTCAAATCTTTGTCTGCCAATGCTTTGACAAACTCTTTCAGATAAAGCCCCCCCACTCTCTTCGGATGGTCTTGTAAGAATTTGATGATTTCCGCATGGTTGCCCTCGCTGCGATGGATGACATCATAAAACTCCTCCGTGGTGAAATAATCGTTCCGATATTTGTCCGTTTGCGCTTTGGTGGGGAACGTGTTGCGGTAGGCCTCGCGCATTTTATCCTCCTTGGCCATCCGCTTGTCGCAGGCCATTTGCGCGGTAGCGCTCACGTTGTTGGTCAGCGGTTTGCCCACAGGCGGAACCATCGAGAACTGCTGAATGAGCGTGCCCGCTGACATCCAGGGATTCGGTCCTTTGTCGCTCAAAATCAGCACCAGATGGTCTTGTTTGCGAAGGTCGAGCTGGGCGTAAGCGTAATCATCACCCTGTTTCGCCCAGACCAGCAGGTCGCCGAGACCGGTGTTGAGTTTCGCGCGGCCGTTTTCGTCCGTTTGCACCTCCGCCAGCGTGTAATACTCCGCATAGTTGTAAAGTTTGAAGCATACAGAGGCATTCTTCGCCGGCAGATGGCGCTTGTCGTAGACAGTGACGTATGCCGTGGCGGTGTCGGCGTAGTTGGAGAGCAGGTTGATGCAGGAGTAGTAGGGTGTCCGCTTGTTGACCTCCTCGGGACCGTCGTAGCGGCCGAAGACGTTGGTGTGCACCATCATCGTGCGCGTGGAGACGTTCGCGAACCAGCCCATGTTGAGGGCGGGCGCGGGCTCGCAGGCCCCGAGGAAATACCACTTGCCATCGACCCAGACCTCCACCCAGGCGTGGTTGTCGTCGCAGTGCGCCCAACGCGGTGTATAGCACTGGCGGGCAGGGATGCCCACGGCGCGGAGGGCCGTCACCGTGAGGGTACTCTCCTCGCCGCAACGCCCGTGCGAGGTCTTCAGCGTGGCCAACGGAGCCGATGTCCTCGCGTCAGCAGGCTGATAATCAACGTATTCATGACACCAGTGGTTCACCTCCAACGCCGCGTCATACATGCTCATGTTCTTGATGCGGTTTTTCAGCTGATGGAAGATGTACGAACGGGCGGTGTCGAGGTTCTCGTTGTTCACGCGATAGACGACCACGAAATGGCGGAAAATGTCGTCAGGGATGACCTTGCCCCACGAAAACGTGTTTCGCGCCTCCATAGCGGTGGCCACCTGTTGCTCGAAAAAGCTGAAGTCGTAGTCGGCGAGGTCGCTCTGCGGCATGTAGGCGTAGAGAAACATGAGATACCGATACATGCTGCGACTCTGTTCGGCAGATTTCAAGTTGTAGAAGCCTACCTGGTCGCGCACACTCTGCGGGATGTCGGTGCGGTTCTGATAATCCTGCCGCACGGCGGTCCAGTAATCTTCCTGCGCAGCGACAGGTGCCACCGCCGCGAAAATCGACAACAGCGTGATTGCCAAAGTTTTGAAAATATTCATAAGCGCGTTTTATATTAAAAAAGAAGCGCAAAAGTACACATTTTTCATAACATGGGACACTCGTTGTTCGTTTTAACACAGCAAACACGCGAAACCATTTGAAAAACTACAGTCCATTGCCTATTGCCTGAAAAAAATGTATCTTTGCCGCATCAAAAAAATACCGAAACTATGCAATTGGAATTCACATTTGAAGATAAGGAATTTATGGCTCAGCGCGGGAGCGAACCCGCACAGGTGGAGCAGCAGTTCGCCAACTTCGAAAAGGGCTTCCCCTTCGCCGACATCGACCGGCCAGCGACTGTGGGCGACGGCATCCTGCGCCTCGACGAGGAGGAGGTGGCCGCTTTGGAGGCCGAATACCCCTACGCCATCGAGGGCAAGAAAATCGAGAAGTTCGTGCCCGCGTCCGGCGCCGCGTCCCGCATGTTCAAGGATCTGTACGCCCTGCTGGACGAGAACTTAGACGACAAGCAGCAGGAGCTGGCGAAGACCTTCCTCGCCACCCTGCCCCGCTATCCGTTCTACGAGGCGCTGAAGCAGGCGATGGCCGGCAAGCAGCTCAACCTCGATGCCGAAATCCAGAAGGGCGACTTCCGCCTCATCATCCAATATCTTCTTGAAAAAGAGGGTCTTAACTATGGCAACCTGCCCAAAGGCCTGCTGCTCTTCCATCGCTACGAGAACGAAATCCGTACCGCCATTGAGGAGCATTTCGTAGAGGCCGCGCTCTACGCCACCTCCGGCATCGACGCGTACCTGCATTTCACCGTCTCCGAGCACCATCTGGAGCTCTTCAAGGCGAAAGTGGCCGAAATCCAGCCCGTCTATGAGGAACGTTTCGGGGTGAAATACCACGTCACCTTCTCCATGCAGGCCGCTTCCACCGACACGCTGGCGGCCACGGAGAACAACCAGCCCTTCCGCGACGAGAACGGCAATCTGCTCTTCCGTCCCGGCGGTCACGGCGCGCTCATCTACAATGTCAATAACCGCGACGCCGACATTCTCTTTGTGAAGAACATCGATAACGTCACCAAAGACCAGAACCTCGCCCCCACGGTCATCTACAAGAAAGTGTTGGCAGCCTACCTTATGCAGCTGCAAAGCATTCAGTTCCAATACCTTAAAATTCTGGAAGCTGGCGAGGTCGATCCGATGACGCTCAGCGAAATCATGGACTTTGCCGCGACGAAGCTGATGATTTCCGTCGGGGAGCAACCCACCGCCGAAGACCTCTACGAGCTGATGAACCGTCCTTTGCGCCTCTGCGGCATGGTGAAAAACGAGGGCGAGCCCGGCGGCGGTCCTTTCTGGGTGCGCGACACCGAGGGCAACTGCTCGCTGCAGATCGTGGAATCGTCGCAGATCGACAAGAACGACCCCGAAAAGCTGGCCATCATGGCGAAGGCCACCCACTTCAACCCCGTCGATATGGTGTGCGCCATCAAGAACTACAAGGGCGAGAAGTTCGACCTGCTGCAATATGTTGACCCGGACACGGGCTTCATCTCCTCGAAGTCTTACAACGGCAAGACATTGAAAGCCATGGAGTTGCCCGGTCTCTGGAACGGCGCGATGGCCAACTGGATCACCATTTTCGCGGAGGTTCCGCTCGCCACGTTCAATCCCGTGAAGACGGTGTTCGATCTGCTGAAACGAAACTGAGACTTGAGATTTCAGACTCAATACTTTTTGGGGAATTCATAAGGGTTCCCCTCTTTTTGTTTTTTATTATTTGGGCGTTCCGGCGCAAATGCTACAGGATTCTCCTCGCGCCCGTCTGGCTATTTCTCATGTACAGCCGAATACACCGGTTTAGGGAACACTGCATATCTGTGGAGTTCTACCGAAGATTCCTCATACGGAGGATCGGGAGGCGCATATAGCGTAAATGTGTATAACACCCCCTATATTGTATTCATCGCTAATCCCTTCATAACCGACAAAGATTCAGGAATGCCCGTCCGGTGCATCAATGAATAGCCGCCTCAGAGGAACGTTAGGTGAAAATTGTACTTTTGCGCCCTGTTCAAAGAAATTTGGTTAAGAGAAAAAATATATCCTTACGATCCTGAATACCACCGTGTTGTTGACGATGAGCCTTTCCGCCCAGCAACCGCAGGTCTAAAAAAAAATGTATCTTTGCAGCTCCTTTTTGAAATACAAATCTTAAACGTAAATCATAAATTGTAAAAGCAATGAATCAAGAACTTTTGAACCTCTATCCCAAAGGATTATGGGACATTTTCGGACACATTTGTGACGCCCCCCACCCTTCCAAACACGAAACCGCCGTGGTGAAATGGTATAAGGAATGGGCCAAAGAGAACAACATCCCAGTCGTGCAAGACGAGACCGGCAACCTGCTGTTCACCGTTCCCGCGACTCCTGGTTATGAGAACCGCACGCCCGTCGTGCTGCAAGCGCACTGCGACATGGTGCCGCAGGCCGACAGCGACAAGAAGCACGACTTCCTGACCGACCCCATCGAGCCGATTATCGACAACGGCTGGGTGCGCGCCAACAAGACCACCCTGGGTGCTGACGACGGCATCGGCGTGGCTGCCGCTTTGGCCGCCATCACGGACCCTGCCTGCCAACACGGCCCCGTTGAAGTGCTCGTCACCATCGACGAAGAGACCGGCATGACCGGTGCCTTCGGCCTGAAGCCCGGCTTCGTGAAGGGCAAAATCCTCATCAACCTCGACTCAGAAACAGAGGGCGAGATGTATGTGGGTTGCGCCGGCGGTATGGATGCCAACTTCAGCCGTACCTACACCACCGTCGCCACGCCCGCCGGCATGAAGGGTTACAAGCTCTTCGTCACGGGTCTTCACGGCGGTCACTCCGGCATGGACATCAACCTCGGCCGCGCAAACGCCAACAAGATTGCCACGCGCTTCCTGCAGAAGGCCGTCCGCAACTTCGGTGCCTGCGTTGCCTGCATCAACGGCGGCGGTTTACGAAACGCCATCCCGCGCGAGGCCACGGCTATCCTGACCGTTCCCGCCGCGAAAGCCGCTGAATTCGAAGCATTTGCCAAGGAGTTCGAAACCATCGTGAAGAACGAGTTCGCCCTCACCGAGGAAGGTCTCAGCCTCACCGTGACGGCTACTGACGCTCCCGCTCAAGTGATCGATCCCAAGGCTTTGAACCAGTTCCTGAACATGATTTTCGCCATCCCGAACGGCGTGCAGCGCATGAGCGACTCCATGCCCGGTCTGGTGGAGACCTCCAACAACCTGGCCAACTTCATCGCCGAAAACGGAGAGATGAGTGCCAAGTGCCTGATGCGCAGCAGTGTGAACAGTGCCAAGGAAGCCTTGGGCGAGAAGATGGTTGCCATCGCCGAACTCGCTGAATGCGGCATTGAGCTCACCGGATCATATCCCGGCTGGAACCCGAACCTGAAATCCCCGATCATGAATACCTGCATGAAGGTCTATAAGGAAAAATTCGGCAACGAACCCAAGGTGATGGCCATCCACGCCGGCCTCGAATGCGGCCTCTTCGGTGTCTGCTACCCCGACTGGGACATGGTCTCATTCGGCCCGACCATCGAGCACCCGCACTCACCCGTCGAGCGCGTCAACATCGAGAGCGTCGGCAAATTCTACGACTTCCTCGTGGAGGTGCTGAAGAACGTTCAATAATCACGGAAAACCCGCCTATATCCGTTGTAGAGACGCGCCATGGCGCGTCTCTACGGCGTTTAAAAGGATGTTGCAGAGAAAAGTGGCGATGAAACAATACCTGCAGACACGCGTGACACGAAAAATATTACCTTTGCCATCAAGACAATTATCAAAAGATTTCCGTATTTTTGCCGCCCGAAAAAAAGTATGTGTTAGGCTCATTTACCAACAGACAATGAACGGACTTGTGACAAAATCGACAGGAAGCTGGTACTCCGTACTTGACGACACCACGGGCGAGCGGTTGGACTGCCGGCTGCGCGGGCAGTTCCGCATCCACGGCATCAAAAACACTAACCCCGTCATCGTGGGCGACCGCGTGGAGTACGACATCGAAAAAGACGGCACCGGGGTCATCAACCAGATCACCCCGCGAAAGAACTACATCGAGCGGAAATCCACCAACCTCTCGAAAATCCGCCACCTGATCGCCGCCAACATCGACCTGGCCTTCCTCGTCATCACCCTCAAGGAACCCCGTACCTCCCTTGGCTTCATCGACCGGTTCCTCGTCGCCGCAGAAGGATTCCGCATACCCGTATGCCTGGTTTTCAACAAGATGGACCTCTACAACGAGGCGGAGATGGCGGTGGTGGAGGAACTGTCGGAGCTCTACACCCACATCGGATACCAGGTGCTGCATACTTCGGTGGTCACCGGCATGGGCGTTGACGAGCTGCGGGAGAAGATCAGCGGCAACGTCTGCCTCTTCAGCGGGCACTCGGGCACGGGCAAATCGGCCATCATCAGCGCGATAGACCCGACGCTGAACCTGCGCACAGGAGACATCTCCAAAGTACATAACAAGGGAAAACACACCACCACCTTCGCGGAGATGTTCCCGCTGGCGGACGGATTCATGGTCGATACCCCCGGTATCAAGGAATTCGGGCTGATACAGTACACCAAAGAGGAAATCCGCGACTATTTCCCGGAAATACGGGCCTACAACAACCGTTGCAAATTCGACGACTGCAGTCACACCCACGAGCCCGGCTGCCTGGTGCAGGAGGCCGTGGAAAACGGCGAAATCGCCCTGTCGCGGTACCTGAACTACCTCGCCATTCTGGAGGCCGACGACATGAAGCTCGCCGACTGGAAACTGCGGTGATAAACGACAACTTTAACTGTTATAAACCTCGAACGAGTGATCATCGTAGAAGAAGACAATTTTCTGTAGCTTCTTCTCCTGGGCATTTGCAAGCACGTGACGCTCGCGACGCGCAGGAGCGGGCTTGGTGTCAGGTGCGGGCTTACGTGGGCATGGCTGCGGCTGGTGTGCGGTGGCACGTACAGGCGAAACTGAAGCCACAACCGGTTCGGGAATGGGCACCGATACTGGAGTGGTATCCATGTCCTGCTCATCTTCAGCTGATTCGACATAATCCATCGACTCATCAGCGACAACATCTTCGTCGTCATTCTGCCCAGTATCATCTGGAGTGGTAAATTCAGCGAACAGATCGTTTTGATCCCCGAATTTAGGATTCTCGGCGCGATGTTGTTCGGCCGTGTCTTCAATGGTTCCCGTTGCATCAGGAAGTTGTTCAACAGGTTCGTCCGAACGCAGCATGTCGCCCATGCCCATGATCAGCCACTCCGTGGAAATCTCAGGATATTTGGCGAGAATTTTCCGAGCCACATCCAAACTCGGCTGGTTACGACCAGTTAACAAATGGGTCAATCCTGAACGGCTGATACCAATCGTATCCGCGAATGCGGACGCGGACAATTGTGAATACTCAATCGTTTGTTTAATTCTATCAATCATTTTTCTTTAATTAATTTCCAAATATAACTACTGTCGTATATTAAAACAATACAAAAGTAAACAACCCGCAGATGTCATAAAATACAACTGTATACATCTAAAGGTTTCTTATAATACGATTGTCAATACGTTTTGTTACGAAAATAATCAGCACACAAGAGTATAACCCTGTCAGAACACCTACATCTAAAAATGTTCATAACTACTTTTATTAGAGAATTAAGTAATCTGAATATCATTCTGAAAAACAAATACTTATTATAAATTGACATATCGGAAACCAAATGTGAACAATATCGTTAAAATACTTAATTTAATACATTAAATAGATTGTATAAAATATATGGGAATTAGATATTTATATATAATTTACATCTATTATATGCGCACGATCTTTAATACCAAGATCCACCCTCGATTTTCATTAAGTAGTGAATTGGAACGTCTGCTCTGACTCGACGCATTTTGTCATTTATATCTGTATTTGGTTTTATTTCGTTTCACAATTGGATATATTGCTAATTATATCTATAGTGTTATGGTTGTTGTGTTTGTGAATTATTGTTGTGGTTGTTTACTTTTGTATACAACCAAGCATTCTGTGAAAGTTTACATTTGGAATATGCTTGTTTGACAGTACCGCAACATAACCGGATTGGCAAATAATCGAAAATTGATAAGACAATGGAATTGGCCGTTGAATTTTCAATTCTCGACGCGATAAAAAATTTATATTTGCCGCCGCTTTTTTTTGGGTGGTGGGGGGCAGCTCCCCCACCCTGTTAAAAGTTAAAGGTTAAAATCGATATGAAAGGCGTTTATACATTTCTGTTGTTAATCTGTTCGAACGTGTTCATGACGTTCGCATGGTACAGTCACCTGAAGCTGCAGAGCACGGCGTGGTTCAGCAAGTTGTCGCTTCCCTTGGTTATTCTTTTCAGCTGGAGTATCGCACTAATCGAGTACAGCTTCATGGTGCCGGCCAACCGAATCGGCTTCATCGGCAACGGCGGCCCGTTCAACCTCTGGCAGCTCAAGGTCATCCAGGAGTTCCTCTCCTTGACCATCTTCACCATTTTCATGCTCGTCTTCTTCAAGGACCAAACCTTCACCTACAACCACCTGATCGGCTTCGTGTTCCTGATTTTGGCGGTCTACTTTATCTTTAAGAAGTAGGGACTTGAGACGTATACTCCAACCGCAACTCTAATATGTGGGAGCCGCCATTTCGGGGTGCGCTTTTTGCGGCATGGATGACGCATCTCCGAATACGCTGCCAACTGCCAACCGCTAATCGTTACCATCTCATAATCAACAGGTTACAAATTATCGGAAAATATTTCTCCACGAATACAATAATCCGGGGCTGTTGTCGTTATCCATCTGTATTTCAAAGTTTCATAAACCAATTGCCGATGGATAAAGATTTTACCCCTGTAACCAAAAAAACGGTCAAAAAGGAGAAACCTTCGAGGAAAATCATCGAGAACCTCCTGAATTATTCCAAATCCCTGAGTGTCATCGTGGGGATTTCGCCGCAACCGTTACTTTTCGTCAACAACTAAGCGCAGCCGGAGTTCGTCATGCCGCATAGAGCCGTCATCGGTCTGGGCAGCAATCTGGGCGTCCGCGCCTTCTACCTTCAGTTGGCCAACAGGCTCATTGAATGGGAGGTCGGGGGTGTTGTGCAACGTTCGTCCGTCATTGAGACCCCGTCGTGGGGGTTCCTTTCGGCCCCGTTCCTCAACCAGGTCATCGTGGTGGAGACGGAGCTGGGACCCCTGGCGTTGTTGGACGCGCTGCAGGACATCGAGCGGCGGCTGGGGCGCACCGAGAAGAGCACGGTTGCGGAGGACGGCTCGCCCGTCTACCACGCCCGCACCATCGACCTCGACATCCTCGACTACGAGGGGCTGCACTATCATGACGACCGACTCACGCTTCCCCACCCCCGCGTCGCCGAACGCGAGTTCGTGCAGGTGTCGCTGCGGGAACTGGGGCTTGTCATAGATTGTTGCCCCGGGGATGTGCGATAGCGTGACCTGGGCTGACTGACATACTACAAAAGGCTCACTGCGTTCTCCTTTTGCTAACTTCAAAAGGCTCACTGCGTTCACCTTTTGCTAACAAACTTCAGGCTTTCAGCCCTTTTGGAATACATGTATTAACCTCAAAGTTCACCAACCACCAATCACCAACCACCAATCACTGTTCACCATGAAAGTACCTTACAATTATATTGTCGTGGAGGGCAGCATCGGCGCAGGGAAGACCACGCTGGCCACGATGCTTGCCCGCGACTTCAACGCGCAGCTCGTGCTGGAACGCTTCGCCGACAACCCCTTCTTGGAGAAGTTCTACAAGGATCCCGAGCATTACGCCCTCCCTGTGGAGATGACCTTCCTGATGGACCGCCACCAGCAGCTCAAGTCGCTGATCACCACCCGCGACCTCTTCACCGACTTCATCATCGGCGACTATTTCATCGACAAGTGCCTGCTTTTCTCCAAGAACAACCTCGCTGCCGACGAGTTCGCGCTCTTCCGCACCGTTTTCGATGCCGTCTCGGGCCCCCTGCCCAAACCCGACCTGATCCTTTACCTCTACACCACCCCCGACCGTCTGTTGCGACAGATTGCCCGACGCGGCCGAGACTTCGAACGCGACATCACCGCCGGTTACCTCTCTGACATCCAGGATAAATACCTCACCTATTTCCGGGAAAACCAGCAGACACCTATCCTTTTAGTGGACACTGAAAATGTAGATTTTGTCGAGAATAGGTCTGATTATCAATATTTTAAGGATATTATCACCCGACAATACGCCCCTGGAATCCACCGCATCCTCTTTTAATTCACAACCGAGTATTGAAAATTATTTTCATGGATGTCGTGTTTGTTGTCATATTTTTCGTACTTTTGCGAGGTTTTTTATAACAGAGGAAATAAATATAAAAGTTATATAACGTTATGAAAGTTAGAACATTACTTGCTATCTTATTGGCAATTCTGGTGGTTATTTTGGCCATCTTCGCCGCACGCAGCATCATGCGTCCCGAGAAATTCAGAACCATTTACGAACTCCGCAAGGAGGCCAATGTGCAAAATCTGCTGGCCATCCGCAGCGCGCAGGCCGTGTACAAGAATGTCAACAAGGTCTATGCCGACGACATCGACAAACTGGTCGATTTCGTCAAAAACGGCACCGTGCTGATTGAGAAGAACGTCGGTAACTTCCCTGACACCATGAGCGAGGCTGAGGCTTTCAAGCTCGGACTCATTCACAAGGAGGTCGTCGAAGTGCCCGCCTTGGAGAAGATTCTCGACATCGACCACAAAATCCCCGCCGAGAGCTTCAAGAACTTCCAGTACATCCCCTTCTCCAACAAGGAGAAGAAGTACGAAATCCAGACCGACTCCCTCTCCAGCAAGACCTACACCATCCCCGTGTACCGCATTGATGTGAGCTTGGACGACCTGCTCAACAACATGGACCGCTCCATCACTCCGGAGAATGCCGGCGCTTTCACCCGTCTCTGGAACAAGATTTTCTACAGCAACCTGTCGGAAGAAAAACAGTACCGCTCCCAGTACGAGGGCATCTACATGGGTTCCCTCACCGAGGCCAGCACGGCCGGCAGCTGGGAATAAAACCGCATAGATGAACGATACATATAAACTATATGACAAGGAATCCATCCGCATTGCGCCGGATGGATTCTCGTTTTATAAGCTAAACGGCGGCAAAACGGCGACCCGAACCTTCGCCAGCACCTCCGGTGCGTTGCTCACCACCGAGGCTCCGCAATTCTTCGGCGATGCAGCGCAGGTCACGGTCATCGCGGCCCAGCAGGTCCCGATGCTCGTACCCGCCGAACTCTACAATGCCGACAAGGATCGCGACTACCTCGCCCTGCAGTTCGACATCTCCAAGCTCGGCGCCACCTTCACCGACGCGGTGGGTGCGTATAAGGCCGTCTACTTCCTGACACAGAACGAGACGGACACCCTCAACCGGCTGCCCTTCCCGCACCAGACTGTGGCCGAAACCACCCTTTTCTACCGCTTTCTGTGCGCGCAAGGCCATTTCTCCGCCCTGTTCGTGTCTGCAAACCCCGGATTCACGGACATCGTGGCCACACAGAAGGAGGATTTGCTCCTTCTGAACCGCTTCCGTCCGGCCGAGCCCGAGGACACGCTCTACCACATCCTCAACGTCATCAAACAGTGCAACTTGCGTCAGCCCGCGCTCTATCTTCGCCCGTTCGGCGACAAGGACCGCAAGCTGCCACAACTGCTCAAAACCTACAACTTGAATCCCATTATCCTGTAGTTATGCGAATTATCAGTGGAAAGAACCGGGGCCGGCATATCGTCGCGCCCGCCAACTTGCCAGTGCGCCCCACCATGGACATGGGCAAGGAAAGCCTCTTCAACATCCTGAACAACTACTTCTACCTGGACAGCGTGCGGGTGCTTGACCTTTTCGCAGGCACCGGCAACATCACCTACGAGTTCGCCTCCCGGGGCGCTATCTCGGTCGTGGCCGTGGACGAGAGTCCGCTGTGCACCAAGTTCATCCAGAAGACCATCGACCAGCTGCAGTACAACGACCAGGTGACGGTCATCCGGCAGGACGCCTTCGCCTATACTGCCGCGTGCCGCCAACAGTTCAACATCATTTTCGCCGATCCGCCGTACGACCTGCCCGACACCGAGAAAATCATTGACAACGTGTTCGAACACAACCTGTTGCTCCCCGACGGCTGGTTGGTGATGGAACATTCAGGCAAGCGCGACTTCTCGTCGCATCCGAAATTCTACGACCATCGGCACTACGGGAAACTGCACTTTTCCTTTTTTGTGAACATGTCTGAAGAAAGTGAGGAAAACGATGGAGAATGAGAAACGTTATCTGATTGTGGGATTAGGCAATGCCGAGCAACAGTACGCGGGCACACGCCACAACTACGGTTTCGAGGTGGCCAACGCCGTGGCAAAAGCCTTCAAGGCGGAGTTCAAGAGCGACCGGCTGGCCTATGTGGCCCGCGCCTCGTTCAAGGGCCGCGAGCTCGTCATCTTGATGCCCACCACCTACATGAACCTGAGCGGCAAAGCCGTAAAACACTGGTTGGCAGCCGAAAACGTATCGGTAGACCACTGTCTGGTCATCTACGACGACATCGATTTGCCGTTGGGTGTCTTCAAGCTGAAGCCAAAGGGTGGCGGCGGCTCCCACAACGGCATCGGCAACATTATCGAGACGCTCGGCCACACCGACATCCCGCGCATGCGCTGCGGCATCGGCAAAGACTACGCCCAGGGCTACCAAGTCGACTACGTGCTGAGCCGTTTCTCCTCCGAGGAACTCAAATTGGTCGAACCCTGCATCGAGCGGGCCGTCAGCGCGGTGAAATCGTTCGTCACCGTCGGCATGCAAATGACGATGAACCAGTTCAACACCAAGGAGACAGCAATAGCGAAACAACTAACCGAGAACAACACTACAGATCCCTTCCAAGAGGGCTGAAGGCCTGACACGTGTCAACTTCAGGGTGATCGAAGCGATCCCTGGGCTCGAGAGGGTGAGAGATGCGAACTCTGGAACAACAACAACAGCAATGATAGATAAGACAATGAGGAGACGAGTGGCTATAGCCATCCTGCTGATGGCCTCGGTAACGGCAACTGCGCAGAACTGGTACCAGTTTGGGTTCCGGGTCAGCACGCAGTTCCCGTTGAACCGCGAATATGCGGAGAATGTTCATCTTTCGACGTTGCGCACCGTGCATTTCGGGGGCTACTTCCGCGCCGGCATGCACGTTTATGGCGAGGTTGGATTCGGATACCAGTATTTCAAGAATATGTTCACCGTCACCAATTCGGAGGGTGAGCAGGAGGATATGGTGGAAACCCGACACTTAGTGATTCCCATCAAGGCAATCGGCGACGTGCCCATCACCCAAAAGATCCGGTTCATGCCATACGTGAGCATCGTCTACCAGCCGTTGTTGCAGGTGACGGAAAACACCTTGGGTTTTGACAAAAGCAACATCGAGAACCACCCCACCCTGCTCACGACGGGCTTCGATTTCCGGTTAGGGTTCATCACGTTAGGTGTCGATTACCGCTATTCGTTCCACCGTTTCTTCAAAGGTGTGGACGGTCAGCGGCCGCAGTATATCGGCATTTCCGCCGGGGTCATCTTCTAATCCACTCATTCACAGCAGCATGCAAAAATAAACGTTTGAATGCCGGTCATTCGCGGAAAAAATGTATCTTTGCGCCGCGATTTTGCAGGGAGCTTAGCTCAGTCGGTTCAGAGCACCTGCCTTACAAGCAGGGGGTCGCTAGTTCGAGTCTAGTAGTTCCCACGATGGAAAGGTCTTCGGAAGAAGGCCTTTTTTTTGTCAATTCTTCAGATAGGCATCCCTTAACGGGGAAAGGTTACCTCGCTCAGCATCGCCTCAATCGGCACCGTGCAGTCATCAGCTCGATGCGGGTGCCGGAGGCGTGGCGGGTGGAGGCAGTGTAGGCCAAAGGAGCATCCTCGTAGCGGCGGAATTTCAGGATGGCATCGTTCATCTGATAAAATCAAATTATCGGCAATTATTTTGATTTATTGACGAAAATTTGTATATCTTTGCACCGACAAAAAAAGATAAGGATGTATGACACATTACATATAGAAGAGTTATGTAACACATTGGGTGACAGGACACTGTTGACATCTAATGAGATCGCGAATTTCTATCGGAGCTATTCTCCTGACATTCCAATTTCAACAATTCGATGGAAAATTCACTCTCTTGTCAACAAGGGGGTGATATACTCTATTGGGCGGGGGCTTTACCGATTTGGGAGAAAGCCTATATTCAAACCAAACATCTACACAAGAACAGCAGCAATAGCAGAGATTATGCATCGCAGATTGCCATTCGCAAAATATTGCCAGTGGGATCTGCATGTGGCAAATGCATTTTCAACATACCTGCTGAATACGCAGCTGTTTTTTGTCGATGTAGAACGCGATGTTGTCGATGCGGCGTACCACGAAATAGGCAAAACATATCGTCGCACGGTCTTGTATCGTAATCTTAGTGAGGAATTGCCCTATTATGACGGATATATCGTGGTCCGCAACATGGCACTTGAAGCTCCAACCATTGAGGTTGAGGATATGCCCTTGGCGTCGTTGGAGAAAATTTTGGTGGATTTTGCACTTGACAGGATATTCCCTTTTTCAGATACTGAGATTGTTGACATCTATGCAAATGCAACTGCCGACTATTCCGTCAACACCAGCCGGATGCTCCGTTATGCTGGTCGTCGAGGCCGCCGTGACGTTATCGAAGAAATCTTGGACGAAATAAAATAGAAAAGAATCATATATCTTGTTAGATATTCTTTTTGAGCAGATTCCATACAATCGAATCATTGAGTTGCCTATCACCAACATTTTTCTTGCGACAGAAGGTGAAGACAGGACGGTTCGTGTGCCCGATATCAACAATCTTCTCGCAGACAAACTGACGGCTTTTGCTCCACGAACGATTGGCGTGCCCTATCGGAAAGGCAATTCTGAATGCGGAATGGAGATTATGAAGCAGTTGTATGACATAGGTGCTCTGTTCGACAAAGCAGATGACATGGTGTCCCTCTCTGCTGTGTACCGAACGATTGCCGAACAAGAAGCAAGTTACCGAGACAAGCACTTTTCTGTGGATGACATTCTTCACGACACAATGGATCATGCTCTCTCCATCTGCTTCCGGAAAAGCCGAAACAATGTTGAGTATCAGGTGCTGGAACGAGGCATCAAACAAGTATCCAGTCACATTTTTTCTGAACCATTCCATATTGAGGAAGCCATTCTGTCCGCAGCCAAGGCGTATTATCTTGTATCACAGATTGAAGCGGATGGCATCACAATCGAGAAATACAGCAGTCGGCAACTGGAGCGCATGAAGGGCTGGTTGTTCACAGACTACGAATACACAAAACTCAACAAGCTAAAGAAGTCTAATCCAGAGGCTTTCTTCTATTTGTATTTGGCATTACATAAATAGGGATTGTCGTTTAATTCTTTCCTTTTGATCTTGTCGGTCGCTTATGAACGGATTTGCTCCGTTTTTTCGGAACAGCATTGTTCATAACTGTCCGTTTTTTTTGTTGATAACTGTCTGATT